>DSLFC04102__coassemble_769_pt1 | contig 29695 bp, 24 predicted proteins | sample DSLFC04102__metabat2_high_PE_037 | metagenome-assembled genome bin DSLFC04102
TCTCGTAGACGCCGCGGCTCTTCATGCCCACCAGCCGGTTCTCCACGATGTCCAGGATGCCGATGCCGTTTTTGCCGCCCAGTTCGTTGAGTTTCTCCAGCAGGGCCACGCTGTCCAGCGCCTCGCCGTCCACCGCGGCGGGCACACCCTTCTCAAAGTGGATGGTCACATAGGTGGCCTCGTCCGGCGCCTGCTCGGGGGCCACCCCCATCTCCAGAAAGCCGGGGCGCAGCAGCGGCGCCTCGTTGGCGGGGTCCTCCAGGTCCAGCCCCTCGTGGGACAGATGCCACAGGTTCTTGTCCTTGGAATAGTTGGTCTCCCGGCTGATCTTCAGCGGGATGTCATGGGCCTCGGCATACTCGATCTCCTCCTCGCGGCTTTTGATGTCCCACTCGCGCCAGGGGGCGATCACCGCCATCTGGGGGGCGAAGGCCTTGATGGCCAGTTCAAAGCGCACCTGGTCGTTGCCCTTGCCGGTGCAGCCGTGGCAGATGGCCCCGGCTCCCTCCGCCAGGGCGATCTCCACCAGGCGCTTGGCCAGGGGCGGCCGGGCAAAGCTGGTGCCCAGCAGGTAGGTCTCGTACTTCGCGCCCGCCTTCAGGGTGGGCCAGATGTAGTCCTCCACAAAGATCTTTTTCAGGTCCTCCACATAGACCTTGGACGCGCCGGAGGCCAGGGCCTTCTCCTCCAGGCCCTCCAGCTCGCTGCCCTGGCCCACGTCGCCGGCCACCGCGATGACCTCGCAGCCGTAGTTCTCCTTCAGCCAGGGGATGATGATGGAGGTGTCCAACCCGCCGGAGTAGGACAGGACCACCTTGTCGTATTTCTTTTTCATGGTGTTTCGTCTCCTTTTCTGCGGGCCGCAGCCCCGGTTTTTCTTGCAGAATTTTGAATAAATATTCAGGTGTTAGGGCTTATTATACCGCCGCAAAGGGGAAAGTCAAGGGGGCCGTTTGTGTTTTTTTGCATCTGATGTAAAAAAAAGAGGCCCGCCGGGGCGGGTCTCTTTTGGGCGTTTTGTCAAAAAGGGCGTTTTTTCCGCCCCGGGGGGCGGCGCGGCCCCCTGTCTGCGCCGGGCTCACCGCCCGGCGACGGCCCGCCAGTTCGCCCCCAGGCGGACGGCGGCCAGGATCTCCTCCAGCCGGCCGGCGGGCAGCGGCGCGGGGGGCGCGGCGGGGGCGGCGTCCCGCTGGCCGGGGGCGGTGAGGTCCAGCAGCCAGTAGCTGACCCCCTGCCAGCCGTTTTTGTAGCCGCTGCGCGCCTGCCGCCCCTCGCAGACGAAGCCGAAGGCGATGTGGAAAGCCTCGCTGTCCGGGTTGGGGTCGGCCAGCACGGCGTAGGCGTTGCGGTAGCCCTGTTCGGCCAGGGCCGCCAGCAGGCCGTGGTAGAGCATGCTGCCCAGGCCCAGCCGCCGGGCGGCGGGGGCCAGGTAGATGGTGGTCTCGGTGTCCCAGGCGTAGGCGTCGCAGCCGTAGCGCCAGGGGTGGGCGCAGGCGTAGCCCAGCGGCTCGCCCAGGGCGTTCTGTGCCAGGATGAAGGGCAGGGCGCGGCGGATGGCGGCGATGGCCCGGCGCTGCTGGGCCTCGGTGGGGGATTCGTACAAAAAGGTGGCGGTGCTGTTTTTGACGTACCAGTCGAAGATCTGCAGCACCTGGGCGGCGTCGGCGGGCCTTGCCGGGCGCAGCAGCACGAAGCGGGCGGGGTCAAAGCCTGCGGCCAGGGCCTCCTTTTCGGCCTTGGGCAGCTTTTTCACCGCCGCTTCCCGGCGCAGCGCGGCGCTCTTGTCGGGCAGAGCCTCGGCCCAGGCCAGGCTCGCCGCCCCGAAGGCCCGGGTGTATTTGGCCCCTTTGCCGCTCTGGTGGGCGGCCAGCCGCCGGGGCAGGTCGCTGGTCCAGCCGGTGTAGAGTGCGCCCCCCTGGCAGCGCACCATGTAGACATAGCTCACAGGCATACAGACGCCCCCCTTCAGCCCCGGCCGTCCGCGATGCGGCAGGCGGCGAGGGCGCTCTCTTTGGTGTCGGCGGTGATCATGAAGCGGCTGGCGTGGCAAAAGCGCAGGTCGGCAATGCCGCTGCGCCTTGCCAGCTCCTGAGGGGGCTGGCCCGCCCAGGCGGCGGGGAAGGGCCGCTTGGGCCGCCGGGTGAGCCGGTCGTTGACGCACTGGGCCGCCCAGCCGCCCCGCTGGCTGGGGTAGACCACAAAGCGGGCGTCGGTGCGGTAGAGGGCGTTCTTCCAGGGGGCGTAGCGGGGCAGCACCACCACCCCGTCCTCCATCTTTTCCAGCGCCCGCTTCACCAGCGCGTCCGCACGGTTCACCGCGTTGGCCCCGTCGATGCAGTTTTGCAGGATGACCTGGGCGAAGTCCACCGCTTTGGCAAAGCAGGCGTCGGGGTCGTCCTTCGAGTCCCACAGGGGGTTGAAGCCGCCGATGGCGTCCGCCAGCAGGCAGTCCTCGCCGGTGTTGTCGTTCAGGTCCAGCGGCTGCACAAAGTTCTCGTCCACCAGCCGGGCCTGGTGCTCGCCCACCAGCTGCGGGCCGAACACCTTCCAGAGCAGGCCGAAGGCCGCGTAGGGCACCCCGTTGGGCCGCAGGGGCCGGTCGGCGTCATGGTGGTCGAACATGCCGCCGCCGATGTCGTAGACGACGCCGTCGAAGTGTTCCGGCACCTCAAAGCCCCGCTGCACCGCAAAATCCGGGCGCAGGATGCGCAGCAGCGCGGTGGCGAACACGTCGTCCGCGTGAAATTTTCCCCCGTGGGTGAAGCCTCTGGCCGGCACCTTCATGAAAATGGTCTCTCCTTCTGTGGCTGGTTTTCCATTCAGTATAGCACATTTCCCGGGCAAAAAACAGCGACCCGGCCCATATATATAAAGGTAGCCCGCCGCCCCTGGCAGAATGTTCCGCCCCCCCTTTTACAGAACGTTCATACCAGCGCCCGGCCCTTTGTGCTATAATGGGCTGTAGATCGACACCGTTCGCGCCATACGGCGCACAGAGAGGGGGACGTTTGGATGAAAACGCGATACAGACAGCGGCGGGCGCTGGCCCTGGTGCTGGCGCTGGCGGCCCTGGCGGCGCTGGCGGCCCTGGCGTGGCTGCTGGTGGCGCTGGTGCGGGGCATCGGCTCGCTGGCGGGCCCGGACATGCGCAGCCTTTCGGACGTGCGGGCGGTGGTGCTGGGCGAGGACTGGAGCAGTTATTTCTCCACCGCCCGCACCACCGAGGAGCAGCAGGCCTACCTGGAGAGCACGCTGGACGAGGCGGCGAACCTGGGGGCCAACACGGTGCTGTTCACCGGCCGGGTGGACGGCGACCTGGCCCAGGTGCTCTTCCGGGTGAAGGGCAAGGACCTGCCGGTGGCCACCGCCGCGGCGGTGACCGACAACGACCGGTTCCTCTCCAGATTCGACCCGGTGGGCTACCTGATCAAGCAGGCGGACGCCCGGGGGATGCAGGCGGCGCTGCTGGCCACCGGCGACGACGGCGGGCTGCTGACCGCCGGGGCGGCCCTGCCCAAATGGCTGCAAACGGCCGCGGCGAAGGAAAAGCTGGCCCTCTACGGCCTGGACGCGGCCAGCGCCGCCGCCCTGGACGGGGCGAAGGCTGCCGCCGAGGCCGCGGCCGCCGAGACGGGCCAGGCGGCACAGACGAGCATGCCCCTGCTGACCTATGTGGGGCTCACCGAGGGCAGCGGGGCCCCGGCGCTGCTGCGCAAGGACGACGACCCCGCCCTGCTGGCGGCGGCCTATCAGCTGGAGGCCGGCCGCGGCCTGGTGCTGGGCGAACTGGGCAGCCTGCTGGCGGACGGCGCCGACGCCGCCGTGACCCTGCGGTATGTCCAGGGGGAGGCGCTGCCCGACGTGCTGACCAAGGAGGTGCCCCGCACCCTGTCCATCGTCTCGCCCGACCCGGCGGTGACGCTCTACTCCGAAAACGTCTACCTCATCGGCACCTCTGACCCGGAGCAGCCCCTGACGGTGAACGGGCAGACGGTGGAGCGCACCGGCGACATGGGGGTGTGGGGCCTGCTGGTGCCCCTGAACCTGGGCGCCAACGACATCACCGCCGTGCAGGGCGACGCCACCGTCACCATCACCGTGACCCGCTCCTCCTACACCGGCGGCGGCTCCGGCGCGGCCCGGCCGGACGGCAGCGTTGCCGCCGCCCCCGGCCAGAAGCTGCGCATCACCGAGCCGCTGGCCAGCCTGCTGGAGGACTACACCAACAGCGACTCCATCCTGATGACCGCCTACGAGGGGGCGGTGGCCACGGTGAAAAAGAGCGTGTCCTTCGTGCGCTCGAACCGGCGCACCTACGCCTACCAGCTGGAGAACGGCGGCTACATCCTGGCCAAGGACTGCGAACTGCTGGACGCCTCCACCCCCGACGCGGCCTTCACCGGTGTGGAGCGCACCACCGAGGGCAACATGGAGGTGTTCACCTTCACCGGCGCCGGCACCCCCCTCTACACCCACACCTGGGAGGGCAATGAGCTGACCGTCACCTTCCTGTCCGCCTCCTTCAGCGGCCAGATGCCCGCCGACCTGGGCTTCGGCGGGGCCACCGTCACCGCCGAGGCCACCGAAGCGGGGGGCTTCTCGCTGCACTTCGTCTTCAACGACGTGGACCCCCTCTGGGGCTACCATGTGCGCTACACCGCCGACGGCACCGCCCAGCTGCTGCTGAAGCACCAGCCCAAGCGCTCGGACGCCGACACCGGCCCCCTCACCGGGGTGACGGTGATGCTGGACCCCGGCCACGGGGACACCGACACCGGCGCGGTGGGGGTGCCGGAGGGGGACTTCCCCCAGGAGAAGGACCTGAACCTGGCGGAGGCCCTGGCGGGCAAATACCGGCTGGAACAGCTGGGGGCCACCGTGCTGATGACCCGCACCGACGACTCCTTCCCCAGCCTGGGCGACCGGATCAAGGCGCTGAACGACGCCGCGCCCGACTTCTTCATCTCGGTGCACCACAACAGCACCAACCTGGACAAGGAAACCGACGATCTGGTGGGCACCGAGTGCTACTGGTTCTACACCGAGGGCCGGCCCCTGGCCGAGGCCCTGGTAAACCGGATGTGCGCCGCCACCGGCCGCAAGGCCCGGGGGGTGTTCTACAACTACTTCTACGTCACCCGCTCCAACCTGTGCCCGGCGGTGCTGCTGGAGACCGGCTTTGTGAGCAGCCCCACCGAGTACCAGAGCTGCGCCGGCGACCTGGGCCTGTGGGCCGAGGGCGGCGCCATCGCCCAGGCGGTGCTGGACTGCGTGCCCGGCTGAGGGCGGAAAACGGCGCGAAAAAAGCCCCCGGGGAACAGTGGACCGCCCCGGATCGTGCCGACAGTACAAAAAGGGCCCCTGCACAGGCGTGTGATCCCTTTTGCTCACAGCAAGCCCCCCTGCCGCGGTGCTTCCGCGGCAGGGGGGCTTTTGTCCATCGTCTGTTTTGACCGGACCTGTTCACAGCCCCGGGATTTTTGTGTTTTGTTCGCGGACAGTTTCTCACTCCACCGGCACGGTCCAGCCCTTCGTGTCGGGCAGGCGGCCCCACTGGATGCCGGTGAGGGTGTCGTAGAGTTTCTGGGTGAGGGCGCCGATCTTGCCGTCGCCGATGAGGGCCACCTTGCCCTCCCAGTCCAGCTCCTTCACCGGGCTGACCACCGCGGCGGTGCCGGTGCCGAACACCTCTTCCAGCTTGCCCGCGTCGGCGGCCTTCATCACGTCGGCGATGGCCAGCTTGCCCTCGATCACCTCGTAGCCCCAGTCCTTCAAAAGCTCGATGATGGAGCGGCGGGTGACGCCCGGCAGCACGGTGCCGGTGCAGGCGGCGGTGTACACCTTGCCGTCGATCTTGAACATGATGTTCATGGAGCCGACCTCTTCCACGTACTTCTTCTCCACGCCGTCCAGCCAGAGCACCTGGCTGAAGCCCAGCTCCTCGGCCTTTTCCCCCGCCTTGATGGAGGCCGCGTAGTTGCCGCCGCACTTGCAGAAGCCGGTGAGGCCCGGCGCCGCGCGGATGTACTCGTCCTCCACATAGATGCGCACCGGGTCCAGGCCCTCGGCGTAGTAGGCGCCGGAGGGCGAGCAGATGATGGCGAACCGGTAATGCCTGGCCGCGTGCACCCCCAGCCCCACGTCGGTGGCGATGCAGAAGGGCCGGATGTACAGCGACGCGCCGTCGGAATGGGGCACCCAGTCCCGGTCCACGTCCACCAGCGCCTTCACCGCCTGCACGAAGTCCTCCTCGGGGATGGGGGGCATGCCCATCCGGTCGGCCGAGTCGTTGAAGCGGGCCGCGTTGCAGTCCGGGCGGAACAGCTGCACCTTGCCCTCGGCGGTGCGGTAGGCCTTCATGCCCTCGAAGATCTCCTGGGCGTAGTGGAACACCGTGGTGGCCGGGTCCATCTGGAAGGGGCCGTAGGGCACGATGCGCGCGTCGTGCCAGCCCTCGCCGGCGGTGTAGTCCATCAGGAACATATGGTCGGTAAACAGCTTGCCGAAGCCGAGTTTGGTCTCGTCGGCGGGCTTTTGTTTGGGCGCCGTGGTCTTTTGCACAGTGATGTTCAGCATGGAACTTGCCTTCTTTCCGGGATTTTTCCTTTATTATAGTAACATGGTGAACAATAGACAAGCTTTTTTTGAAAAAAACCTCTGCGCCCCCCGGCCCCGACAGGAAAATCCCGCCAGCCGGCGAAAAAATGCCGTTTTTTCCTTGACGAGGGCCGCGGTTTTTATTATAATGAAAACTCGGTTTGGCGGATTAGCCTGTTAAAGGGATAAACTCACCCGCCTTTTAAAAGCGCAAATTGACAAACCGGTGAAAATACGATAAAATAAAGGGACAATTTGTTTGCTGTTGCAGCGTGTCCAGGCTTTTTTGCGGGTGCGCAGGCGCGAAACAGATGTGCCCGCTGCGAGGACACATCACGCGCCGGCGGCCGCCCGCGGGGAATGGCGCTTTTTTTGTTGCTTCACTTGTTCGTGATCTGCGCACAGTGGTGTTTGCGAAAAGGACGGCCGCCCGGCTGCATGCCACAGCCGGCGCGCCGCGCGGTTGCCGCGCGCGGCGCCCTGAGCAGTTAAGGAGTGATCTTATGGCAAAGTATGTGGTGAAGCGCGTGCTTCTGGCGATCCTCACCATCTTCATCGTCAGCGCCATCACCTTCTTCTCGATGTACGCCATCCCCGGCGGCCCGTTCAGCTCGGAAAAGGCCCTGAGCCCCGCCGTTCTGGCGGCGCTGGAAGCCCGCTACGGGCTGGACCAGCCCATCCCGGTGCAGTATGTGAACTACATGAGCCGGCTTCTGTTCCAGCATGACTTCGGCGTGAGCCTGAAGACCGGCCGCGACGTGTTCGAGACCATCATGACCGGCATGCAGGTGAGCGCCAAGCTGGGCCTGGCCGCCGCGGCGGTGGCCATCGTGTTCGGCGTGGTGCTGGGCTCGGTGGCGGCGCTGAACCGGGGCAAGTTCATCGACCGGGTGATCGTGTTCTTCACCACCCTGGCCACTTCGGCCCCCAGCTTCGTGCTGGCCACCCTGCTTTTGCTGATCTTCTCCATCAAGCTGGGCTGGGTGCCCGCCTGGAGCGCCCAGAACCAGAGCTATGTGCTGCCGGTGATCAGCCTGTGCATGTACCCCATGGCCTACATCACCCGCCTGACCAAGACCAGCATGCTGGACGCCCTCAACCAGGACTACATCCGCACCGCCCGGGCCAAGGGCGTGGCCAGCTACAAGGTGATCTTCAAGCACGCGCTGCGCAACGCGCTGATCCCCGTGGTGACCTATGTGGGCCCCATGGTGGCGTTCATCATCACCGGCTCCATGGTGGTGGAGACCATCTTCTCCACCGGCGGCCTGGGCTCGTACTTCGTGACCTCCATCAACAACCGGGACTACACCCTCATCATGGGCGTGACCATCTTCCTGGCCATCCTGATGGTGACCGCGAACCTGATCACCGACATCGTGTACAAGCTCATCGACCCGCGCATCACTTTTGACTAAGGAGACGGAACACACATGAATAAACCGCTTAAAAAGCATCTGTTCAGCAGCCAGATCAACCTGGCGAAGTTCAGCCCCGCCTCCGAGGAAGAGAAGAGCCAGCAGGAGGTCATGAGCGAGTCCACCACCTTCTTCCGGGACGGCATGAAAAAGCTGCTGCGCAACCCTCTGGCGGTGGGCGCCATCATCGTGCTGGTGGTGCTGATCCTCACCATCATCATCGCCCCCATGGTCATCCCCTACGGCTACGACGAGATCCTCAAGGTGGGCGGCAAGCGCGACAAGACCGCCGCCAACCTGGCCCCCTTCACCTGGTCGGAGAACGAGCAGAAGTATATGGAGGAGACCGGCGAGCAGCTGTTCCCCCACATCTTCGGCACCGACAAACTCTGCCGCGACTACTTCGCCCGCGTGATCTACGGCACCCGGGTGAGCCTGGCCGTGGGCCTGTTCGCCAGCATCCTGGTGATGGTCATCGGCGTGCTCTACGGCTCCATCGCCGGCTACGCCGGCGGCAAGGTGGACCTGGTGCTGATGCGCATCTGTGACATCATCTATTCGCTGCCGGACCTCTTGATGGTCATCCTCTTGTCGGTGGTGCTGCGGGAGACGCTGGGCGCCGCCATCGCGGGCACGGTGTTCGCGAAACTGGGCACCAACATGTTGTCGCTGTTCATCGTGTTCGGCCTGCTGTACTGGGTGGGCATGGCCCGCCTTGTGCGCGGCCAGATCCTCACCATCAAGGAGAACGAGTATGTGCTGGCGGCCCGCACCATCGGCACCAAGCCCAGCCGCATCCTGAAAAAGCACATCCTTCCCAACTGCCTGTCGGTCATCATCATCTCGGTGGCCCTGCAGGTGCCTTCCGCCATCTTCACCGAGAGCTACCTGAGCTTCCTTGGCCTGGGCGTGTCCCAGCCGATGCCCTCGCTGGGCAGCCTTGCCAACGAGGCCCGCGGCGCTCTCCAGGCGTACCCCTTCCAGCTGGTGTTCCCCGCGCTGATGATCTGCCTGATCGTTCTGTCGCTGAACCTGCTCGGCGACGGTCTGCGGGACGCCTTTGATCCCAAGCTGAGGAGGTAAAACGGCAATGAGTGAACATCTTTTATCGGTGAAAGACCTGCACACCTCCTTCACCACCGACAACGGCGAGGTGCACGCGGTCAACGGCGTGTCCTTCAACCTGGACGCCGGCAAGGTGCTGGGCATCGTGGGCGAGTCGGGCTCCGGAAAGTCGGTCACCGCCTATTCCATCATGCAGATCCTGGCGGACAACGGCCGCATCACCGGCGGCAGCGTGGAGTACAAGGGCCAGGACATCACCAAGTGGAACCGTCACCAGATGGCGGGCTTCCGGGGCAAGTGCTGCTCCATCATCTTCCAGGACCCCATGACCAGCCTGAACCCGGTGTTCACCATCGGCAACCAGCTGGAGGAGGCCATCCGGCTGCACACCAACAAGAACCGCGCCGAGGCCAAGGCCCGGGCCATCGAGATGCTCACCCTGGTGGGCGTGAACGAGCCGGCCAAGCGGGTGAAGCAGTACCCCTATGAGCTCTCCGGCGGCATGCGCCAGCGGGTGATGATCGCCATGGCCCTGGCCTGCGAGCCGGACATCCTCATCGCCGACGAGCCCACCACCGCCCTGGACGTGACCATCCAGGCGCAGATCCTGGAACTGATGCAGGAGCTGCAGAAAAAGCTGGGCATGGCCATCATCATGGTCACGCACGACCTTGGCGTCATCGCCACCATGTGCGACGAGATCATCGTGATGTACGGCGGCCGCGTGTGCGAGCGGGGCACCGCCGACGAGATCTTCTATAACCCCAGCCACGAGTACACCAAGGGCCTTTTGCGCTCCATCCCCAGCACCGAGCGGATGAAGGAGCGGCTGGTGCCCATCGCCGGCAACCCCATCAACCTTCTGAACATGCCTGCCGGCTGCGCCTTCTGCACCCGGTGCGACAAGGCCATGAAGGTGTGCCTTGACTATGTGCCCATGGAGCGGCGGGTGGCCAAGGATCACCTGGCCTCCTGCTGGCTGAACGACCTGGCTCTGGAGGAAAAGGCCAAGGAGATGGCCGCCGCGGGCGAGAGCGCCGAGGCGGTGCAGCTGGCCACCGGCTGGGTGCAAAACGAGGGCGGCGAGTGGGCCTTTGATCCCATCGTCGCCGAGGAAGGAGGCGCCGACGCATGAGCAGTGAGTACCTTGTGGAAGTCGAGCACCTGAAACAGTATTTCCCCATCCGCACCGGCTTTGCCACCACCACCCCCCTGAAGGCGGTGGACGACGTGTCCTTTGCCATCAAGCCCGGCGAGACCCTGGGCCTGGTGGGCGAATCCGGCTGCGGCAAGACCACCGTGGGCCGCAGCCTTCTGCAGCTGTACCAGCCCACCGGCGGGCGCATCAAATACAACGGCGAGGTCATCTTTGACGCCGGCGACCTGAACGACCAGGGCGAGCCCCAGGTGGACGAAAAGGGCAACCCGGCCAGGCTGCGCAAGCCCCACACCGTGAACATGCTGCCCTACCGCAAGCAGATGCAGATGGTGTTCCAGGACCCCTACTCCTCGCTGAACCCCCGCATGACCGTGGAGGACATCATCGGCGAGCCTCTGGACGTGCACAAGCTCTACTCCACCAAGGCCGAGCGCCGGGAGAAGGTGCTGCACCTGATGGAGCTGGTGGGCCTGAACGCCGAGCACGCCACCCGCTACGCCCACGAGTTCTCCGGCGGCCAGCGCCAGCGCATCGGCATCGCCCGCGCCCTGGCGGTGGACCCCCGGTTCATCGTCTGCGACGAGCCTGTCTCGGCGCTGGACGTGTCCATCCAGGCCCAGGTGGTGAACATGTTCGAGGACCTGCAGCACAAGCTGGGGGTGGCCTACCTGTTCATCGCCCATGACCTTCTGGTGGTAAACCACATCTCCGACCGCATCGCCGTGATGTACCTGGGCAAGATGATGGAGATGGCCGAGGCGGACGAGCTGATGAACAACCCCATCCACCCCTACACCCAGTCGCTGCTCTCGGCGGTGCCCATGCCGGACCCCAAGCTGGCCCGCAGCCGCAAGCGCATCGTGCTGGAAGGGGACGTGCCCAGCCCGCTGAAGGCGCCCTCCGGCTGCCCCTTCCGCACCCGGTGCCGCTACGCCACCGAGCAGTGCGCCGCCCAGCGTCCCCCCTTCACCGACCGGGGGAACGGGCACATGGTGGCCTGCTGGAACAAATAAGTTCCGGCCATTCCTTTCGCAAGTTGCGACCCGTTTTTCTTGCCGGGCCGTGATTTGAAATAGGGCCTTAAAGCCCAAAAAAACAAATGGAGGTATACCCATGAAAAAGCTGACCGCACTTGTTCTGGCGCTGGCCATGTGCTTCGGTCTGGTCGCTTGCGGCTCGACCCCTGCGCCTTCCAGCACCCCTGCATCGACGCCTGCGTCCACCGGCTCTGAGGCGGAAGCCACCGACGAGAACTTTGTCGATCCCGTCAACGGCTGGAGCGTGTACGACGATCTGATCGACCAGATCCGTACCGAGACCGATCTGACCAAGCGCGCCGAGATGATGCATCAGGCCGAGGACATCCTGATGGACACCGGTGCCCTCCTGCCCCTGTACTTCTACACCGATATCTACCTGCAGAAGGACTACCTGACCAACGTGTACTGGACTCCGTTCGGCTACAAGTACTTCATGTTCGCCGAGCTGGGCAACGGCAGCGACACCCTGCATGCCTACCTGGCCGCCGAGCCCGACAAGCTGGATCCCGCGCTGAACAGCACCGCTGACGGCGCCATCCTGGCCATCGACGCCTTCTCCGGCCTGTTCACCTACAACGCCGACCACGAGCAGATCCCCGACCTGGTGGACACCTACGAGGTCAGCGAGGACGGCATGACCTACACCTTCACCCTGAAGGACGGCCTGAAGTGGTCCAACGGCGAGCCTCTGGACGCTTCCGACTTCGTTTACAGCTGGAACCGTGCCGCTGACCCCGTCACCGCTTCTGACTACGGCTACATGTTCGCTCCCATCAAGGGCTACGACGAGATGACCGAGATGGACGCCGACGGCAACCTGGTCAACCCCGACGCCCAGCTGGCTGTGACCGCTTCCGAGGACGGCAAGACCCTGACCGTCGAGCTGACCTTCCCCTGCGCTTACTTCCTGGATCTGTGCGCCTTCCCCACCTACTTCCCCGTGTATCAGGAGGCCGTTGAGGCTGCCGATCCCGAGGGCAACAACCCCGGCGCCTGGGCGCTGGAGCCCGGTGAGAACTTCGTCTGCAACGGCGCTTACGTTCTGACCGAGTGGAACCACAACAGCTCCATGACCTACACCAAGAACCCCAACTACCATCGCGCCGACGAGGTGAAGATCGAGAAGCAGGAGTTCATGCTCTCCAGCGATGAGACCGCCACCTTCGCCGCCTACAACGCCGGCAACCTGGACTTCTCCGACGGCGTGCCCACCGCTGAGATCGCCGGCCTCGAGGGCAACCCCGAGTACCATGTGATCGAGAACCTGGGCACCTACTATGTGTCCTTCAACGTGAACAGCCCCATGTTTGAGGGCATGAGCGCCGAGGACGCCGCCACCCTGCGCAAGGCTCTGGCCCTGTTCATCGACCGCGACTACATCGTCACCAACATCGGCCAGGCCGATCAGGTGCCCGCCGGCTCCTTCATCCCCGCTGGCTGCCTGGACGGCACCGGCAAGGAGTTCAAGAACAAGGACTACTTTGATCCCTCCGCCGAGGCCTTCGAGTCCAACGTGGAAGAGGGCAAGGCGATGCTGGAGTCCATCGGCTACAAGTTCGACGACAGCGGCATGCTGAGCGCTGAGACCCCGCTGAGCTTCACCTACCTGGTGAACACCCCGGGCTCCAACGTGGACGTGGCCGTTGCCATCCAGGCCGATATGGCTGCCGTGGGCATCGACATGCAGATCTCCGAGATGGAGTGGAACGTGTTCCTGAACGACCGTAAGGCCGGCAACTACGACGTTGCCCGCAACGGCTGGCTGATGGACTACAACGATCCTCTGAACATGCTGGAGATGTGGACCTCCGATTCCGGCAACAACGACTGCCAGTTCGGCCGTCCCCAGGCCTGAGCGCTCCTTTGAGCCTCTGAGCCCGGCATAAACCGAGCCGTCCGGCCGCATCCCTTCCGGGTGCGGCCGGATTTTTTGTTGGAACGACAGGGCAGGGGAGGCCGCGCGCCCGGCGCACGCCGCTTCGGCCCCGCGCTGCCCCGGCCGTGGCCACCCGCCCCGCGGCGCTCTGACCCCGCGCGGCCTTGACCGTGCACCACTCCCGCCCCGCGCTGCCCGCCCTGTGTGCCCCCTCACACGATCTCCCCGCGCCGCACTGCCATCGCCCTGCGGACGCCGGCAAAAAAACTTTTACTTTTTTGGAAAAAGGTGTTGACAAATCCCCCTCCCGATGGTAGTATATATCTTGCACCTGCGCTGGTAGCTCAGTTGGATAGAGTGTCTGACTACGAATCAGAAGGTCGGGAGTTCGAATCTCTTCCAGCGCACCAACCGCCGTGAGCAAATGCTCACGGCGGTTTTTTTGCGTTCGGGCGGCCTGCCGGCCCGGCAGGCGGGGGCGGGCCGCGGTTGCAATCGGGGCGGCGATTTGTTACAATGGTACCACTGGATTTTGAACGGGCCGCCCCGCGGGCGGCGGGAGGGTTTTATGGATCTGAACGTTGTGTTCTTTGTCGTCATCGTGGTGGGGGCGGGCCTGCTGGCCTTTGCGCTGACCCTGTTCCTGATCAACCTATACCGGCAGGACCGGAAGGGCCCGGGCGGCGCGGCGGCCGGCAAAAAGAAGGGCGAGATGCCCAACGACGAGCACAAGGGCGCCGAGGGCGTGGTGCGGGCGGTGCGCCGCTTCGCCGCCGCCGAGGGCTACGCCGCCATCGCCCCGGTGCAGGTGCAGGGCACCAGGGACGCCGCCGACCTGGACGTGGTGCTGGTGGGCTGGTTCGGGGTGCTGGGCGTGAAATGCCTGGGCTACGGCGGCGATGTGTACGGCAGCGCCGACGAGCCCCAGTGGACCCAGGTGCTGCCCCAGGGCCGGCGCAGCTTTGAGAACCCCATGACCCGGGCCGGCAAGAGCGCCCGGGCGCTGCGGGACGCGCTGTTCGCCGCCAGGCTGAAAAACGTGCCGGTGGAGACCGCGGTGGTGTTCACCAACCCCTCCGCTGCGCTGAACCTGCCCCGCTCCACCGGGCACTACACCGAAAAGACCTTCCTGGCCTGGCTCAAGAGCGGGCATTTTCTGGAGGACAAAAAGGTGGAAGTGGAGCCGGTGGCGGCCGCCCTTCGCCAGCAGGGCTGAGAGGGCCTTTAAAACGACAAAAGCGGGCGGGAGCATCCAAGGATGCTCCCGCCCGCTTTTCGCTTTTTGAGGGCAAATGCGCCCGGCTCAGCCCTGCTCCGCCTTGTCCTGGGCGATGAGCAGGCGGATGGCCTGCACGCCCACCCGGATGGCGGCGTCGGTGTCGTGGACGATGGGGTTGTCCAGCCCGGCGGCTTCCCGCTCCTGGTTGCCCACCACCAGGAAGGTGGACCCCACCCGGGCCCGCAGCCAGCTGGCCACGGTGAACAGCGCGGCGGACTCCATCTCGCTGGCGAGGCAGCCCAGCCGCAGCCAGGCCTGCCACTTGTTCAGCAGCTCATAACTCACGGGCTTGGTCTCGGGCTCGTGCTGGCCGTAGAAGGCGTCCTTGCACTCCACCACGCCGGCGTGGCAGGTAAAGCCCTGCTGCCGGGCCGACTCCACCAGGGCGTTGGTCACCTGGAGGTTCGCCACCGCGGGGAACTCGATGGGGGCGTACTCCTTGCTGGTGCCCTCCATGCGGATGGCGCCGGTGGCCACCACGATGTCGCCGCCCTTGACGCTCATCTCCATGCCGCCGCAGGTGCCCACCCGGATGAAGGTGTCGGCGCCGCACTTGTGCAGTTCCTCCATGGCGATGGAGGCGCTGGGGCCGCCGATGCCGGTGGAGGTGACGCTCACCGGCACGCCGTCCAGGGTGCCGGTGTAGGTGACGTACTCGCGGCTGTCCGCGATGAGGCGGGGAGAATCAAAATAGGCCGCGATCTTGGCGCAGCGCTTGGGGTCGCCGGGCAGCAGCACATAGCGGCCCACGTCCCCGGGACGGATCTGCAGATGGTATTGCAGGCCTTCTTCGCCGGAATAGTTTTGCATGGTGTTTCCTCCTTTTGGGCCGCCGCGGCGCGGCGGCGGTGTGGTGCGCCGGACGGGCGGGGGACGGGGGCGCGGCGCCGGCCACCGCCCCCTGCCGGGCGCGCTGTTTCAGTTGCCTTCATTGTAGCAGATTTTCGGCAAAATTCCAACCGGGGGAGGGGGGCGCGGCCCGCCTGTTTTGCGCGGCCAGCCCTTCGCCGCCGGCTGTGCCGGGCGCGGCAGCGCACACTCGCTGCGCCCGGTCCCTCCGCACCGCACGCGGCGTCTCGGACATTTTCCACGACGACGGAAAATGTCCGTTCCGATGCGCACTACGTGCGGAGGACCGGGCTTCGCCACAGCCCGCTGGTCGCGGACAGTGTGCCGGTGCCTGCCGCTCCTTTCGCGTCCGCCGGAGGAGCGGTGCAGGACAGCATCCCCGCCAGGGGCGCGGCCCGCCTGTTTTGCGCGGCCAGTCCTTCGCCGCCGGCTGTGCCGGGCGCGGCAGCGCGCACACACTGCGCCCGGTCCCTCCGCACCGCACGCGGCGTCTCGGACATTTTCCACGACGACGGAAAATGTCCGTTCCGATGCGCACTACGTGCGGAGGACCGGGCTTCGCCACAGCCCGCTGGTCGCGGACAGTGTGCCGGTGCCTGCCGCTCCTTTTGCGTCTGCTGAGGGCTATGGCTCCGCGCCAAAAAATTCCCGCACCCCGCTCTCTTCGCGTCCGCGCGGGGGCACCACCCTCGCACGCGGCATCTCGGACACTTTTCACGACGAAGAAAAGTGTCCGTTCTGAGGCGCACTAAGGGTGGCTCCCCCGCGCTGCCGGGCTGGGTGACAAAGAAAAACCCGCCGCCCCTTATTGCCGGGTTTCGCCCCGGGCCGGTGGCGGCGAGCAGCGACGCGGCCACCCCCGCGCCAGGCCAAAAAAACATCCCGCGCCCCGGACCAAAACCGCAAAAGGCAAAAAAGTGCCTCCCCGTGTTTGCGGACCACGGGGAGGCGGTTAAGGGGTATCGCTTTGGTGTGAGGAGGAATCATGTACAGAACAACGGTTGCGGCTCCGTGTTCTGTGATTTTAGTATACCCATAAGTTAAGGAAGAATTTTGAAGGCACTGTTAACTTTTTGTGAATCCTGCACTTCGACTTTTTTCGCCCGCCGCGGGGCACACGCGCCAGCGCCGGGCGGCAAAGAGCCGTTTTCGCGGGGGCGGGGGAGAGGGCGCCTTTGCCCCCGCCGCAAAAGGCGGCGCGGGCGGGCCGGGAGCCGCTTTTTACCGCCGGGTCACACCCGGCCGTAGATGCCTTTCACGCTCACCTCGCCGCTGAACACATGGCGCGCGCCGCCCTCGGCGGCCACCACCAGCCGGCCCTGGTCATCCACCGTCTCGGCCACGCCCTCGCCGCCGTCGAACCAGACCTGCCGGCCCGGGTTCACGCAGCGGGCGAGATAGGCCGCCCGCAGGGCCGGAAAGCCCAGGCGGTAGAATTCCCGCATATCCTCGTCCTCGGCAAAGCGGCGGCTGAGGGCCGCCGCCAGCCGCGCCGGCGCGTCCGGGGGCAGGGGACGGCCCAGATGCCCCGCCACGCTGACGGCGTGGGGCAGGTCGGCCGCCGCGAAAAATTCCTCGCTCTGGGCAAGGTTCACACCGATGCCGCTGACGAAGGCGCCGCCGAACCCCTCGCAGAGGATGCCCGCCACCTTTTTGCCGCCCAGCAGCAGATCGTTGGGCCACTTGAGGGCGCACTCCACCCCGAAGCAGTCCTCCAGCGCCCGGGCCGCCGCCAGCCCCGAGGCCAGCGACAGGCAGGCCGGGTCCGCCGGCGGCTCCTTGAACAGGATGGTGTAGTAGAGGGCCTGGCCCGGGGCGTTCTTCCAGGCATGGCCCCGCCGGCCCCGGCCGGCGGTCTGGCAGGTGGTCCACACCGCGTCCAGATGGCCCATCCCGGCCAGATGGGCCTTGCAGTACAGATTGGTGCTGTCCGCTTCGGGCAGCGCCGTCAGCCTGGGCTCACTCATAGTCCGGCATCTCCAGGTGCTCGAACTTGGGCGGCTGGCCCTCCTCCACCGTGATGCGCCCGTAGGTGGGCCGCCCGGTGCGGGGCAGCGCCGCGCTGCCCGGGTTGAAGAGGGTCACCTTGTCCAGCTTCACCAGGTCCGCGCAGTGGGTGTGGCCGAAGAGGGCCACGTCCGCCCCCCGGGCGATGGCGTTGCGGGCCAGGTCGTCGTAGGAGTATTTCACCCCGTACTGGTGGCCGTGGACGTAGTAGAACAGCACCCCCTCGAAGGCCACCAGGCCCTCGGCGGGCTCCAGCGCGCCGAAATCGCAGTTGCCGTGCACCGGGTACACCGGCATGGGCAGCGCGTCCTGCACCTTTTCCAGGTCGCGGCAGCCGTCCCCCAGAAAGATGAGGGCGTCCGCCTTGGGGTTTTTGTTCGCCACCCGGGTGAAGGCGCTGGCCGAACCGTGGGTGTCGGAGAGTACAAGGATCGTTTTCATTCTTCTTCCTCCTGCCGCGTCAGCAGCCGGTAGATCTGGCTCTTGCCGAAGGGGGTGTTCTGCGCCGCCTGTTTCGCCGCGGCGCTGGCGCTCATGCCGCTTTCCATCAGGGCCCGGGCCCTTTCGGCCGCCTCGTCCAGCGTGGGGGCCGGGGACCGGTTCTCCTCCGGGGAGGCGCCGGCCATCACCAGCACATACTCTCCCCGGGGGTTGTTGCTTTCGTAGTATTCCACCGCCTCGCCCAGGGTGGTCTTGACCACCTCCTCGTGGAGCTTGGTCAGCTCCCGGGCCAGGGTGATGCTGCGCTCCGCCCCGAAGGCGTCCCGCAGGTGGCCCAGGGTCATGCGCAGCTTGTGGGGCGCCTCGTAGAAGATGACGGTGCGCTCCTCGCCCGCCAGCTGCTCCAGCCGCTCTTTGCGCTGGCGCAGGTTGGTGGGCAGAAAGCCCTCGAACACAAAGCGCCCGGTGGCCTGGCCGCTCACCGCCAGGGCGGTGACGCAGGCGCTGGCCGCCGGCACCGGCACCACCCGGATGCCCGCCGCCAGCGCGTCGGTGACGATCACCTCGCCGGGGTCGGAGATGGCGGGCATGCCCGCGTCGGAGCAGAGGGCGCAGTTCTCCCCGGCCTGGATGCGGCCCAGGATGTAGGCGCCCCGCTCCTTGAGGTTGTGCTCGTAATAGCTCACCAGCGGCTTTTTCAGCCCCAGGTGGTTCAGCAGTTTCAGGGTGACCCGGGTGTCCTCGGCGGCGATGAAGTCCACGCTGCCGAAGGTGGCGGCGGCCCGGGGGGTCATATCCTCCAGGTTGCCGATGGGGGTCGCCACGATATAGAGTGTGCCGGCCATGGCCCTCACATCCCTTCCCGATAGATTGTTTGCAGCCGGGCCGAGGGGCGGCCGCCCTCGTCCTCCATGAGCACGTCCGGCTCGTAGCGCAGGCCGGGGCGGCGGTTCTTCTGCCCCTCCACCAGCACCAGCCAGGGGGCCTCGCCCGCCCGCTGGCGCACAAAGGCCGCCCGCTTGGGTTCCAGCCGCGCCGCGCACAGCGCCGCGCACACCCGGGCCAGCTGGTCCGCCCGGTGGCAGAGGGCGAAGCGGCCGCCGTCCCGCAGCAGCCGGGCCGCCGCCGCGGCCACCTGCTCCAGGGTGCAGCCGCCCTCGTGGCGGGCGGCGGCCCGGGCGGCGTCGGGGCTGACAAAGCCCCCGGTGAAGTAGGGGGGATTGGCCGCCACCAGGTGCGCCAGGCCGTCGCCGGGCAGGTGGTTCAGGTCGGCGCACACCGGCGTGATGTGGCCCAGGGCCTCATCCTCGGCCAGCGCCCTTTCCAGCAGCGCCGTGCCCGCCGGGTCCACCTCCACCGCGCGGCAGGGGCCCCGGTGGCCCAGGTCGTGCCAGCGCAGCGCCACGATGCCGCAGCCGCTGCACAGGTCCACCGCCGTTTCCGCCCGCCGGGGGCGGGCAAAGCCGGAGAGCAGCATGGCGTCGGTGCCGAAGCGATGGGCCCGGCTGATGTACACCTTTGTGCCCCGGGCCAGCGTTTCCACCGTGACCTCCACCCGTTTCTCCCTCCCCGCGCCCTCGCGCATAAAATGGCCCCGCAACCAAAAAAGCGGCGGGCCCGATGGGGAACCCCGCCGCTCTTTTTTGTGCTTTGCCGGCGAAGAAAAGGCTGGATCAGCCCTCTTCGATGGCGCCAACGGGGCAAGCGCCGGCGCAGGTGCCGCAGCTGATGCAGCTGCTCGCGTCGATCTCGTACTTGCCGTCGCCCTGGCTGATGGCGCTGACGGGGCACTCGCCCTCGCAGGTGCCGCAGGAAACACAGGAATCGGTGATCTTGTAGGCCATGGTCATTCTCTCCTTTTTCTCCGCGCCGTTAGGATAAGCCCGGGCTGTGGGGACGGCCTGCGCGGCCGGTCGTCCGCCCGGGTTCCAGGGGCCCGGCCCCTTTCTGTGAATATTGTAGCATACTTTTCAAAAAGAACAAGGGCAAATTGCCCCGCCGGGGCGGAAAACCCCGATCCCCGCCGCCGGGGCGGAGGCTCAGGGATGATCCGGGTCGGGAGCCTTGGGCGCCCGCTTGCCGCCCCGCAGATAGACGCACTCGCTGCGCTTGTAGACCTTGGCGGGCAGCGCCTCGCTGGCAAAGCGCACCTTCAGGGTGCCGGCCACGGGGTTGGCCTCGATGACCACGCCCTCGCCGTCCGGCGTGCGCACCACGCTGCCGTTCATGGGGGTGATGCTGTTGAGGTACTCGTAGGCCTTGTGCTCGTAGGAAAGGCAGCACATCAGCCGCCCGCAGGCCCCGGAGATCTTGGCCGGGTTCAGCGACAGGCCCTGCTCCTTGGCCATCTTGATGGACACCGGCTGGAAGTCCTTCAAAAAGCGGCTGCAGCAGAAGGGCTGGCCGCAGATGCCCAGGCCCCCCTTCATCTTGCTCTCGTCCCGCACGCCGATCTGGCGCAGCTCGATGCGGGTGTGCAGGGCGCTGGCCAGGTCCTTCACCAGTTCCCGGAAGTCCACCCGGCCGTCCGCCGTGAAGTAGAAGACGATCTTGCTGCGCTCCAGGTTATACTCCGCCTCCACCAGCTTCATCTCCAGCTTGTGCGCGGCGATGCGCTCGGTGCACAGCGCGAAGGCGGCCTTCTCGTCCGCCCGGTTCTTCTCCATCCGGCGCACGTCCACCGAGTCCGCCATCCTCTGAATGGGCTTGAGCTCGTGGTTCACCTGGCTGTCGGGCACATCCCGGGGGCCGGAGACCACCTCGCCGCACTCCACGCCGCGGGCGGTCTGCACCACCACATAGTCCCCCTCCTTCACCTCAAAGCCGGTGGGGTCGAAATAGTAGGCCTTTCCGCTGGCCTTGAAACGCACTGAGATAACTTTCTTCATGGGGTCAACTCTCTTTTGCCCGGCCGCCGGGCGGATGTGGGTGTCAGGTCCCTTGCCCGCGGCAGATTTTGGGCAAGGGCGAAAATGGGAAGGGGAGCGCCGGGGCTTGTCCGCCCACGGGGCGGCGCGCACCGCGGCGGCAGAGGGCCGCCGGGCCGGCAGGCGGCAAAAAAGCGCCGCGCCCGGCAAAGAGTTCAGCCGACGGCGCAGAGCCGGGACGCCAGGGCGGTGAGCAGCAGCTTCTGGTTGAGGCTGCGGTCCAGGGCGCGGCGGGCCTCGGTGCAGCCGTCGGCGCAGCGGGCGGCGGCCTCCGGGCCAAGGCCCAGGCCCTCGGCCCCCTCCAGGGCGGCGGCGGCCACGCAGGCCAGGTCCTCCAGCAGGCGGCCGGCGGCCGCCCGGTCCTTCTCAAAGGCCGCCAGGCGGCGCAGGGTGTTGTACAGATCCCGCCGGCCCACCTCGGCCGCCAGTTCCAGCGCCGCGTCCAGGCTGCGGCGGGCGGCGGGGTCGGCGGCGGCGGCTTTGGCCGGGCCGATGCGCCCGGCGTACACCCGGGCCAGCAGCGCCGGGTCGGGGCAGGCGGGGCAGGTCTCCCGCAGGTACGCCTCGCACTGGGCCCCGCTCACCGGGCCCAGCAGAAACAGCCCGCACCGGCTGCGGATGGTGGCCAGCACCGCGGCGGCGCTGGGGGCGGTGAGGAGGAACAGCACCCCGGCGGGGGGCTCCTCCAGAACTTTGAGCAGGGCGTTGGCCGCCGAGGGGTTCATCCGGTGGGCGCCGTAGAAGATGACCACCCGCCCGGCGGCGGAGAGGGCCGTCTCGTACACAAGGCTGCGCACCTGGCGGGCCTGGCCCACCAGGATCTCCCCCCGCTGGCCCTGGCCCCGCACCTCGATGCACTCGGGGCTGCGGCCGGCCAGCACCGCCTCGGCCCCCTCGCCCCCGGCGGGGTAGAGGAAGTCGGCGGCAAGGCAGCGGGCGGCAAAGCCCGCGCCGCAGCCCGCCTCGGCGCACAGCAGCACACTATTGGAAAGCCGCCCTGCCTGCAGGGCGGCCTGAACGCTTTGTTTGAAGGGTTCGTTGCCGACGACGCGCTCCAGCATCACAGCTTTTCGAAGCGCTCCACGTTGGTGACGAAGATGGTGGCCCCGCCCACGGTGACCTGCAGCGGATAGGCCGTGGCCACGCCGATGCCGTAGCTGGCGGTGCTGGGCACCACCTCGGTGCGCTGCTTGCAGTGCTGGGCGATGATCTGGATGCAGGGATCCACCTTCTCATCCTCGGTGCCGATCATCAGGGTCATGTTGCCGGCCATCAGAAAGCCGCCGGTGGTGGACAGACGGGTGACGGAAAAGCCCTCCTGGATCAGGTGGTTGCAGACCTGCTTCGCGTCCTCTTTGTTGACGATGGCGGTGACGAGTTTCATGGATTATACCCCCTTGGGCCCGCCGGAAAGGGGCGGCGCCGTTTTTGTATCTTCATTATAGCACACGCCGCGGCGGATTTCCACACAAAACGGCGCCCGTCACCGGCCCCGCCACTGGTTCTGCCACTCCCGGCGGCGCCGGCGGGCGGCGGCCTCGCTCCTGAGGCGGCCCACCGCCCCCGGCCCGAAGAAGAGCAGGAAACCCGCCAGGCCCACCACCAGGGCCGCCGCCTGGGCCAGCTGGAAGGTGAGCAGCAGAAAGCCCAGGTTCACCAGGTACAGCGCGCCGGCGATCCAGCCCAGCCACTTCACCTTCACCGGCAGCACGAAGAAGAGCAGCAGCTGCATGTCGGGGTAGAGCCAGGCGAAGGCGAAGAACAGGGAGTAGTAGAGGGAGGAGGTGCTGCCGTAGCCGGTGAGCAGGCAGGCCACCCAGGCCCCCGCCATGCCGATCAGGAAGTAGACGTCAAAGGTGAAGGCCCCCCAGGCCCGCTCCAGCGAGGTGCCGATCATGTAGATCAGGTAGACCTCCAGCGCGAAGAACAGGGGGTTGGTGGTGAGGCTGGGGCTGAACACGAAGGTCACCAGCCGCCACAGCTCCAGATGGGCCAGGCCCGCCCGGGTGAGTTGCAGCTTCTCGTACAGGCCGCCGTAGAACAGCATGATCGCCAGCCAGGCCACGATCTGCCCGCCGGCCACCACCAGCATCAGGTTTTTGGGGGCGCGGCGGCCGTAGCGGTATTGCAGTTTTGCCAGCCATTTCATCGTTGGGATCCTCCTTTGCCGCGGCCCGGCCGCGGGTTGTTGTTTTGTTGTATGGATGGGTGGGGCACTTTCACCCGCATTTTTGGCATTTTCCGGCCCGGCATTCAACAAAAAGTTATCCGACCTTGAATTTTTGCCTTTGAATGTTGAAAACTAATGGGTTGGGCCGGGGTTCTTAACACTTTCAACAGAGTTTTCAACATTTCTGTGGAAAGAGGGGGTTTATACACATTGTAAACGCCGCGGCGCGATTTCGGAAGAAATATAGATTTTTGATGCACCGCGCGGAGAGGTCAGCCCGCCTTTTCCCCCCCCTCCGGCGCCCGGAAGCCCTCGCCGAACACCTCGCTGGCCTCGCAGATCATCACCAGCGCGCCGGGGTCCACCCGGTAGGCCGCCTGCCGCACCTTGAACACCTCGTTGTTGGAACAGGCGCACATCACCATCCGCCGGGGCAGGCCGGAGTAGCTGCCGGTCACGTCCACCAGGGTGCTGCCCCGCTCCACCGCCTTGTCGATGGCCCGGCTCACCGCCTGGCCCTCGGTGGTGATCACCAGCACCAGCTTGCCGCTGCCCGCGCCGTAGATGATCTTGTCCATCACGATGGTGAGGGCGAAGGCGCTGACCATGCCGTAGAGGGCGGCGTCGATGTCGCCGAAGGCGGGGATGCCCAGCAGGATGATGGAGGCGTCGATGGCAAGGCTCAGGCTGCCGAAGCTGATGTGGGGCGCCTTGCGCTTGGCGGCGTGGATGACAAAATCCGACCCGCCGGTGGAGGAGCCCCGCATGTAGATGAGGGACAGCCCCGCCCCCATCAACACGCCGCTGAAGCCGGCGGCCAGCAGGCGGCTGCCCTCGTAGACGGGGAAGAGGGGGAACAGCAGGTCGATGACAAGGTTGCTGATGACCATGGTGCGCAGGCTTTTGAGGAAGAAGCCCCGCCCCAGGGTGCGCCAGGTGAGCAGCACCAACGGCAGGTTCAGCCCCAGGCTCATGGCGCCCACCGGCAGCCCCCACAGGTAGTTGAAGATGAGCGCGAGGCCGGACACGCCCCCCGTGGCAAAGCCGCCTTTGAGGGCGAAGGTGTAGACCCCCGCCCCGTAGAGCAGGCTGCCCGCCAGGTCGAAGGCCAGATCGGTGGCCAGTTCCTTCCAGTTCACGCGCCCCATGGGCCGCCCCCCCTCTCCGATGGCAATATAGCATCATTATACCGTATGGGGCGGAAAATGAAAAGGGCGGCCCGCCGGCGCACAAAAAAGCGGCGCCCCTTTCGGGGCGCCGCGCGCCGGAAAAAACTCACAGCAGGAACAGCCGGATGAGGCCCAGGGCGAAGAGCACCTGGCAGGCGCCCACCGACAGGCCGTAGCCCAGCGCCCGGGGGCCCTCCTTCACCAGGTCGCGGAACTTGACCCGCATGCCGATGGCCGCCAGGGCGATGATCTCGAACTGGCCGCTGATCTGCTTGGCCGCCAGGCTCACCACGCCGGGGATGACGCCCAGGGTGTTGAGCACCGCCAGGATGAAGAAGCCGATGATGAACCAGGGCACCCCGGCCTTGACGCCCGCCGCCGCCTTGCCGCCGGCGAAGAGGCCGCCCTCCTCCTCGGGGTTGAGGCGGGAGAATACCAGCGCCACCAGCACGATGAAGACGATGCGGATGATCTTGAAGATGGTGGCGTCGGGCACGAACTTCGGCCCCACCAGCCCGGCGGAGGCGATGACCTGCCCGATGGACTGCATCACGCCGCCGATCATGGCGGTGGTGGGCAGCATGGCGTGGCCATAGACAAGGCCGGTGATGACCGGCAGCAGCACCATGAGCACGGTGCCGGTGACGTTGACGATGGTGATGGAGATGCCCTTGTCCTTGCTGTCCGCGCCCACCACCGGGGAGACGGTGGCGATGGCGCTGGAGCCGCACACCGCGTTGCCCGCGCCCATCAAGAGGCAGAACCGCCGCCCGAAGCCGAACCGCCGGCCGATCAGGTAGGCGGCGGCGATGGTGAGGGCCATCTGGCAGGCGATGAAGCCCACGCCGCCAAGGCCCACCGCCACGATGTCGCTGAGCACCAGCGTGCCGCCGGTGAGCACGATGGAGTATTCCAGCAGGCTGCGCTCGGAGAACTTGGTGCCGGCGTCCATGCCGGGCTTATTTAAAAAGGTGTTGCCGCACACCATGCCGATGCCGATGGCAAACAGCGCCGCCCCCACCGAGGGGACGAATTTGGCGATTCCCTGGGCAATGAGCCCGATGACCAGGCAGGCCGCAAAGCCCGGCACCTTCTTCAAGATCTGTTCCTTCAGCATTGCTTTTCCCCGTTTCTCCTGATTTTTTGCCCCCTCCGGGGCAGGCACGCCTTGATTATACGGCCGGTTTCATATAAAATCAATTTAGATGTACACGAGAATCTATCAGGTTTTCTTATAAATCAAGGCAAGGGGGAGCGGGGCGATGGTGGACCCGAAGCTGAACACCTTTCTCACGCTGGTGGAGGAAAAGACCACGGTGCGCTGCGCGGAGGCGCTGCACCTGAGCCAGCCGGCGGTTACCCAGCACATCCGGGCGCTGGAAGCGGAATACGGGGTGAAGCTGTTCGCCAAGGAGGGCCGGCGGCTGACCCTGACCGAGGCGGGGGCGCGGTTCTACCGGCTGGCGCGGCGGCTGCCGGCGCTGGAGGCCCAGCTGCGGCAGGCGCTGGCGGCGGGGGAGGCGGCGCCGCTGCACTTCGGGGTGACCCGCAGCATCGGGGAGGGGCTGATGCCCCGGCTGGCGCCGGCGCTGCTGGACGCGCTGCCCCGGCGCACCCTGCAGATGCGGCTGCAGAACACCCGCACCCTGCTGGAGGAGCTGGAGAAGGGGGAGATCGAGTTCGCGCTGATCGAGGGCAACGCCAGCCACCGGCGCTACTGCTGCCGGCCCTTTTACACCGCCCGCTTTTCCGCCCTGGGCAGCCCGTCGGGCCCCTGGGCGGCGTGCAAAACGCTGGAGGGGCTGTGCGCCGCGCCGCTGCTGCTGCGGGAGGCGGGCAGCGGCAGCCGGGAGATATTGGAGAGCGCCCTGGCGGCCCGGGACCTCTCGCCGGAGGACTTTGCCGCCTGCCATGTGTTTGAGAGCGTGCCGGTGCTGCTGGAACTGGCGGCGGCGGGCCGGGGTGTGACCTTTGCCTACGAGGTGGCCGCGGCGCCGCTGCTGGAGAGCGGGCGGCTGGCCCGGCTGGCCCAGGGGGATTTTTCCATCACCCGGCCCTTTGCCTTCGTCACCCTGCCGGACAGCCCCTTCGAGCGGCAGGAGCAGTATCTCTTCGAGCGCATCCGGGACCTGTGCCGGGGGCTGTGAAGGGACGAAAAAGCAGCCCGCCCCGCCCCGAAAAGGGCGGGCGGGCTGTTTTTGCTCTGTTTACTCGTGGTCGTAGTTCACACTGCAGCGCAGTTCGCCCAGCGGCTGGGTGCCGGTGAGCACATTCTCCGCCGGGACGGTGCAGGTGAGCATGTGGGCTTCTCCGGCCGGCAGGATGGCGCTGCCCCCCATGGGGCCGGAGATCACCGTGCCCAGTTCGGAGTCGGTGACCTCCACCTGTATGTCGCTGATGGAGCGGTTGGCGTCGGTGCCGTTGTAGGCGTACAAGTGCAGGATCATATCGCCGTTTTCGGCCTGATACAGATTGGCCAGTTCCACACTCAGGTTGCCCTTTACCACCACCGGGCCCAGACAGGCCCAGTAGGCGCCGAACATCTTCATGTTGCGCCCGGCGTCCTGGGCGTCCATCGCGTCCTGGCCCACAGCCAGCAGGTTGACCTGCCGCGTCAGCGCGTCGCCGGCCTCCGCCATGAACTTCCACTGGCCGTCCTGTTGCATCATGGGCATAACGCCGAAGGAACTGTTGCAGTTCACGTCGGGATAGGCGCCCGCGCAGATGGCATGGTAGAGGCCCACGGCGTATTCGCCGTCCACCTGGGCCAGCGGCACGATCATGTGCTGGTCATACTGCGTGTACCATTGCTGCAGCGTGCCGGCAAAATCCACAACGGCGTCCGCGTACGCTCCGCCGCGGTCCACAAAGAGATCCAGGATGCCCTCCCGGTCGCCCGCCTCGAACAGTTCTATCATCTGCTGCTCCATCTGCCGCGCCGCCTGCACCGCCTCTTCCATGGTGGCCTCCGCCTCCTCCGGGGGCTGGGACGCCGCCTGGGACGAGGGCGCTTGCTCCGCCCGGGAAGAAGGAGCCCCGCTCCCGCTCTGAGCAGCCGGCGCGCCGCAGGCCGCCAGCTGGGCGGCCAGCAGCACCGCCGCCAGCATCGCCGCACACTTTTTCATATCGCTTCCTCCTTTGCTGCCGCCGGTGGGCGGCGCTTGCTTTCTCGGGGAGTGTTTCACCCCGTCCTGTTCATTCTGTTGGAACAGAATGGATGATTTTATTGTAACATAATCTTTTCAAAAAGCAAGGGGAGGGGAGAGGAAACCGAAAAAATGCCCGCCGCCTTACGGCCCCTGGGAAAACCGGGGACGGGCCGGCCTCTTGCAGCCAGGCATGCAAACATGGGACGGGCCCACCGCCTGCGCCAGGGCGTGCAAACATGGGACAGACCGGCCGCCAGCGCCAGGGTGTGCAAACATGGGACAGACCGGCCGATACATCCCGGGCGTGCAAAAAAGGGCCCCCGCAGTGTGCGGAGGCCCTTTTTATCTGCCTTGCGGCGGAGCGACAGGATCACTCGTAGAGTTTGACCAGCTTCTCCAGGAACTCGTAGCGCTCCTTCGCCTTCTTGTCGGCCAGATCGAACAGCGCCTCGGCGCGCTCGGGGAAGGCCAGCTTCAGGCGGCTGTAGCGGGTCTCGCCGGAGATGAACTCCTTGTAGTCCGCGGTGGCGGGCTTGGAGTCCAGGCTGAAGGGATTCTTGCCCTCGGCCTTCTTGCGGGGGTCGAACCGGAACATGTTCCAGTAGCCCGCGGCCACGGCCTTCTTCATCTCGGCCTGGCAGTTGGTCATGCCGCCCTTGACGCCGTGCATCTCGCAGGGGGCGTAGCCGATGATGAGGGAGGGGCCGTGATAGCTCTCGGCCTCGGTGATGGCCTTCATGGTCTGGTTCATGTCGGCGCCCATGGCGATCTGGGCCACATAGACGTAGCCGTAGGTCATGGCGATCTCGCTCAGGCTCTTCTTGCCGATGGACTTGCCGGCCGCGGCGAACTGCGCCACCTGGCCGATCTGGCTGGCCTTGGAGGCCTGTCCGCCGGTGTTGGAGTAGACCTCGGTGTCGAACACGAAGACGTTCACGTCCTCGCCGGAGGCCAGCACATGATCCAGGCCGCCGAAGCCGATGTCGTAGGCCCAGCCGTCGCCGCCGAAGATCCAGATGCTCTTCTTGGACAGGTAGTTCTTCTTGGGCAGGATCTCCTTGCTGAAGCGGCAGTCGGGGTCGGCCTCCAGCTCGGCGATCAGCTTCTCGGTGGCGGCGGTGTTGGCCTTGCCGTCATCGTAGGTGGCGAAGTACTCCTCAATGGCAGCCTTCTTGCTCTCCTTGGTGGTCACTTCGGCCAGCTCGTGCAGCTTGGCGGCCAGCGACTCGCGGATCACCTTCTGGCCCAGGTAGATGCCCAGGCCGTGCTCGGCGTTGTCCTCGAACAGGCTGTTGGCCCAGGCGGGACCATGGCCGCTCACCTTGCTGGTGGTGTAGGGAGAGGTGGCAGCGGGGCCGCCCCAGATGGAAGAGCAGCCGGTGGCGTTGGAGATATACATCCGCTCGCCGAACAGCTGGGTGACCAGGCGGGCATAGGCGGTCTCGGCGCAGCCGGCGCAGCTGCCGGAGAACTCCAGCAGGGGCTGGTTGAACTGGCTGCCCTTGACGGTGGTCTCGGCCATCATGCCGTCCTTCTTGCGCACGTTCTCCACGCAGTAGTTGAACACTTCCTGCTGAGCCAGCTGGCTCTCCTGGGGCACCATCTTCAGGGTGCCCTTGGTGGCGGAGGTGGGGCAGACGTTCACGCAGACGCCGCAGCCCATGCAGTCCATGGGAGAGACGGTCATGGCGAAGACGTAATTCTCGCAGCCCTTGCCGTTCATGGCCTTGCTCTTCAGGGCGGCGGGAGCCTTGGCGGCCTCCTCGGCGGTGAGGGCGAAGGGACGGATGGTGGCGTGGGGGCACACGAAGGCGCACTGGTTGCACTGGATGCAGGTGTCGGGGTTCCACTCGGGAACGTTCACCGCAACGCCCCGCTTCTCGTAGGCGGAAGCGCCCTGCTCGAACTGGCCGTCGGCGTACTTCTCGAAGGCGGAAACGGGCAGGCTGTCGCCGTCCATGCGGGCCACGGGCTCCATGATGCTGCGCACCATGTCCACGGTGGCGGGGTTGCCGTGCAGCTGCTCGGGAGCCTTGTCGTCGGTGGCGTTGGCCCAGTCGGCGGGCACCTCCACCTTGTGATAGGCGTCGAAGCCGGCGTCGATGGCCTTCCAGTTCATCTCAACGATGGCCTGACCCTTCTTGGCGAAGGTCTTCTCGGCGGCCTGCTTCATATACTTGATGGCGTCCTCGCGGGGCAGCACGCCGGCCAGGGCGAAGAACGCGGACTGCAGAATGGTGTTGGTGCGCTTGCCCAGGCCGATCTCCACCGCCTTGTCGATGGCGTTGATGGTGTACAGCTGGATGTTGTTCTGGGCGATGTAGCGCTTGGACTCGGCGGGCATGTGATGGGCCAGCTCCTCGTCGGACCACTGGCAGTTGATCATGAACACGCCGCCGGGCTTGACGTCCTGCACCATCTTGAAGCCCTTCACAACGTAGCTGGGGTTGTGGCAGGCCACAAAGTCAGCCTTGTTGATGTAGTAGGGCGCGCGGATGGGCTTGTCGCCGAAGCGCAGGTGGCTGATGGTCACGCCGCCGGTCTTCTTG
>DSLFC04102__coassemble_773_pt1 | contig 29581 bp, 22 predicted proteins | sample DSLFC04102__metabat2_high_PE_037 | metagenome-assembled genome bin DSLFC04102
CCGCCCGGGCGATGCTCATGCCGTCGAAGGTGGAGGTGCCCCGGCCGATCTCGTCCAGGATGACCAGGCTTTTTCGGGTGGCGTATTCCAGGATCTGCGCCACCTCGGTCATCTCCACCATAAAGGTGGACTGACCGGCGGCCAGGTCGTCGGAGGCGCCCACCCGGGTGAAGATGGCGTCCACCACGCCCACCCGGCACTCCTTGGCGGGTACAAAGCTGCCGATCTGAGCCATCAGCGCGATCAGGGCGTTCTGGCGCATATAGGTGGATTTGCCCGCCATGTTGGGGCCGGTGATGATGAGCAGGTTGTTTTCGCCGCAGTCCAGCGTGGTGTCGTTGGGTACGAACAGGTTGCCCTTAAGCATCCGCTCGATCACCGGGTGGCGACCCTCCCGGATGAGCAGTTCGCTGCCCTCGTCCACTGCGGGGCGGACATAGTTGTTGTCCACCGCCACCTGGGCCAGCGCCGTGAGCACATCCAGCTTCGCCACCGCGCCGGCGGTGGACTGGATGCGGCCAAGCTGCGCCGCAAGGTCGCTCAGCAGCTCCTCAAAGAGTTTGCGCTCCAGCACCAGCAGCCGCTCGCTGGCGCCCAGGATCTTGTTTTCCAGGTTTTTCAGATCCTCGGTGATGTAGCGCTCGGCATTGGCCAGCGTCTGCTTGCGCACAAAGTTCGCGGGCACCTGATCGGTGAAGGATTTGCTGACCTCGATGTAATAGCCGAACACCCGGTTGAAGCCCACCTTCAGGGTGCGGATGCCGGTCTCCTCCTTAAGCTTTGCCTCCATCTGGGACAAAAAGCCCTTGCCGCCGTGGACGATGTCCCGCAGTTCGTCCACCTCCGGCGAGAAGCCTTCCCGGATGACGCCGCCGTCCTTGAGGGTGGAGGGGGCGTTCTGGTCGATGGCGGCCACGATGCGGTCGTGGATGTCGGCGAGGGGGTCGATCTGCACCGCCAGCGCCTTCAGCTGGGGGCAGTCAAAGCCCTCGGTCAGCTGCCGCAGACCGGGCAGCTGGGCGCAGGTGGCGGCCAGGGCGTACACCTCTTTGGGGGTGGCGCTGCCGTAGACCGTGCGGGTCATCAGCCGCTCCATATCGAACACATGGCTCAGCGTCTCGATGATCTCGGCCCGCTGCACGCTCTCAGCGTACAAAGCCTGCACGCAGTCCAGCCGGTCGTTGATGGCCGGCGCGCTCACCAGCGGCTGTTCCAGCCAGCCGCGCAAAAGGCGCTTGCCCATGGCCGTTTGGGTCTTGTCCAGCACCCAGAGCAGGGTGCCCCGCTTCTCCCGCCCGCGCATGGTCTGGGTCAGTTCCAGATTGGCCCGGGTCACCGGCGACAGCTGCATATATTGGGCCTCGGCGTAGCTGACCACCGTTTTGATCCGTCCCACGCCGTGCTTCTGGGTGCGGCGCAGATAGGTCAGCAGTCCTGCCACGGCAAATCCGGCGGCGCCGTCCCTCGCGAGGCTGCCGGCAGGCCAGCCCTCCTCGCCGAACTGGGCCTGCAGGGCGTCCTGCGCGTCGGTGTAGGCCTCGTTCTCCATCAATTCCACGGCGCAGGCCATGTGCTGCTTGATGTAGGCGGTGACATCCTTCAGCGAGAGCATCGCCTCGTTGAACAGCACCTCGCTGGGGTTGTAGCGGCAAAGCTCGGTGATGATCTGCCCGCTCACCGACGGGCCGGCCAGCAAGGTGGCATAGGCCTGCCCGGTGGAGACGTCGGCGAAGCAGACGCCGGCCTTGTCCCCCTCCAAGTATATACTGCAGATGTAGTTGTTTTTGTCGTCCTGGAGCATACTGCTCTCGATGACGGTGCCGGGGGTGATGACCCGGATGACATCCCGTTTCACCAGCCCCTTGGCCAGGGCCGGGTCCTCCATCTGTTCGCAGATGGCCACCTTGTAGCCCTTGGCAATGAGCCGGGCCACATAACTCTCATAGCTGTGGAAGGGCACGCCGCACATGGGGGCGCGCTCGGGCTGGCCGCAGTCCCGCCCGGTGAGGGTGAGTTCCAACTCCTTGGACGCGAGGATCGCGTCGTCGTAGAACATTTCGTAGAAGTCACCCAGCCGGAAAAACAGGATCTCATCCTTGTGCTGCTGTTTGATCTCAAAATACTGGGCCATCATGGGGGAAAGTTCCGCCATTGTTGCGCTTCACCTGCCTGTAATCTCTTAAAGGGGGCCGTATCCAAAAATGAAGGGCGGCGCGGCGGTAGTGTCTGCCGCCGCGCCGTTTGACATGGGTATGTGCGATCAGCCGCAGCCGCCGCAGGAGGCACAGCTGCCGCTGCAGCCGGCCGCGGGCGCTTCCACCAGCATCGGGTCGCCGCCGTTCATGGCGGTGTTGATGATGGCGTCAATGTGGCTGATAAGAGCCTCGGCGTCCGCCTTGGCCGCGTTGTAGGCCACCATGCCCTCGCTGGCCATGATCTTGCCGTAGAGGTCGTTGACCTTGGCGTTCAGGCTGGCGACTCGCTCGTCATCCCGCGCGTCCTTGGAAATTTCGTTGTTCAGATCCATGCGGGCCAGGTTGAACTCGCCGATCATGTCCTGCAGGGCTTCGTCTTCATCGTTGGCCTTGCGGGCGGCGGCCAGCGCCAGATAGCGCTCGTCGGTCTGCAGGGCAACAGCGGCTTTCTTGAAAAGGTCGATCGCGTCCATAGTAGTTCTCCTTTTAATTATAAAGTATTTTTGTTTTACACAAGTGTTCCTTTGAGGATGGTGCCTTTGCTGGAGGTGAAATGCACCCGGACGTACTGCCCGATGAGGGCCTCATCGCCCGGAAACTCCACCACCAGATTGTTGGTGAGGCGCCCGGCCAGGGTGCCGGGGGTGCGGCTGTGGCCCTCCGCCAGCACCCGCTGGGTATCCCCCACAAGGGCGGCTGTCTGGGCGTGGGCGATCTCCTCCTGCACCGCCAGAAGGCGCGCCATGCGCTCGGTTTTTTCCTTGTGGGTCACCGGGTCAGGCATCGAGGCGGCCTTGGTGCCGGTGCGCTTGGAATAGATGAAGGTGAACAGCTGCATATACTGCACCTTCCGGATGAGTTCCAGCGTGGCGGCAAAGTCCTCCTCCGTCTCGCCGGGAAACCCCACGATGATGTCACTGGAGAAGGTCACCCCGGGAATTTTTGCCTTGGCGTAGTCGATAAGTTCCAGATACTGCTGCACCGTGTAGTGCCGGTTCATCTCCTTCAGGATGCGGTCGCTGCCGCTCTGCACCGGAAGGTGCAGGTGATTGCAGATGCGCTCCTCGGCGGCGATCACGTCAATGAGTTTGCGGCTGGCATCCTTGGGGTGGCTGGTCATGAAGCGCAGATGATGGTCGCCCGGCACCTGGCAGAGCATCAAAAGCAGGTCGGCGAAGTCCACCCGGGGCTCCAGGCCTTTGCCGTAGCTGTTCACGTTCTGGCCCAGCAGGGTGATCTCCTTGTAGCCCGCCTGCACCAGCTGGCGGAATTCCGCCAGGATGTCCTCGGGGCGGCGGCTGCGCTCTCTGCCGCGCACATAGGGCACGATGCAGTAGGTGCAGAAGTTATCGCAGCCGTACATGATGGGCAGCCAGGCCCGGAAGTCGGAATCCCGGCGGATGGGCACCTCTTCCACGATGTCCGTTCGCTCCACCGGCATCTGCAAGAGACGCTTTTTGCCGCCGGCAAGCTTTTCGCACAGCAGCTGCGGCAGGGTGTCGATGGCGTTCACCCCGAACACCAGGTCCACAAAGGGATAGCTTTTGCGCAGCTTCTCCACCACGGTGGGCTGCTGGGCCATGCAGCCGCAGAGGCCGATGATCAGCCGGGGATTTTTCTCCTTCAGGCTCTTCAGCGCCCCCACGTTGCCGAACACCCGCTGTTCGGCGTGTTCCCGCACGGCGCAGGTGTTGAAAAGAATGAGGTCGGCCTGCTCCGGGGCGTCGCACAGGCCAAAGCCCACGTCCGCCAGCACGCCCTTGATCTTTTCGCCGTCGTTGACGTTCTGCTGGCAGCCGAAGGAGTGGATATAGGCCAAGGGCGGGGTGTCATAAAAGGAGGCGATGTGCTGTGCTGCCCCCTGGTTGTGTTCAAAATGCAGGATCTCCAATGCAGTTTTTTCCTCCGCTCGGGTGTTGCTTTTGTGAAACGGCACCCCTGCTTGTGGCAAACGCACCGATATTCTGATTTAGTATACTATATTTTGCGGTCTGGCACAAGAGCCAAATGCGCGCCTCACACCCGGTCCCGCTCCAGGATGGGTTTGAGGTACCTGCCGGTGTAGGAAGCGGGATTTTCCGCCACCTGCTCGGGGGTGCCGGTGGCCACGATGGTGCCGCCCTCGCTGCCCCCTTCGGGGCCGAGATCGATGATATAGTCCGCCCGTTTGATGATGTCCAGGTTGTGCTCGATGATGACCACCGTGTTGCCGCCCTCCACCAGCCGGTCCAGCACGCCGATCAGCTTGTGGACGTCCGCCACATGCAGGCCGGTGCTGGGCTCGTCCAGCACATACACCGTGCGGCCGGTCTCCCGGCGGGCCAGTTCCAGCGCCAGCTTCACCCGCTGGGCCTCGCCGCCCGACAGGGTGGTGGCGCTCTGGCCCAGGGTGATATACCCCAGGCCCACATCCATCAGGGTCTGCAGCTTGCGGGCGATCTTGGGCACGTTGGCAAAGAAGACGCAGGCCTCCTCCACCGTCATGTTCAGCACGTCCGCGATGCTCTTGCCCTTGTACTTGACTTCCAGCGTCTCCCGGTTGTAGCGCGCGCCCTTGCACACCTCACAGGGCACAAAGATGTCCGGCAGAAAGTGCATCTCGATCTGGACGATGCCGTCGCCCTCGCAGGCTTCGCACCGGCCGCCCTTCACGTTGAAGCTGAACCGGCCGGGGCCGTAGCCCCGCATCTTGGCGTCCTGGGTCTGGGCGAAAACATTGCGGATGTCGGTGAACACGCCGGTGTAGGTGGCGGGGTTGGAGCGGGGGGTGCGTCCGATGGGGGCCTGGTCGATGCCGATGACCTTGTCCACGTTTTCCAGCCCCTCGATGGCCTTGAATTTGCCGGGGCGGCGCTTGGCGCCGTTCAGCTCCATGGCCAGCGCCTTATAGAACACCTCATTGATGAGGCTGGACTTGCCCGAGCCGGACACGCCGGTGACGCAGACCATCCGCCCCAGGGGGATGTCCACGTTGATGTTGCGCAGGTTGTTCTCCGCCGCGCCCACGATGCGCAGCTTTTTGCCGGTGCCCTTGCGCCGGGTGGCGGGCACCACGATCTTTTTGCGGCCGGAGAGATAATCGCCGGTGATGCTGCGGGGAGCGGCGCAAATGTCCTCCACCGTGCCGGCGGCCACGATCTCGCCGCCGTGGACCCCCGCGCCGGGGCCCACGTCCACGATGTAGTCCGCCTGGCGCATGGTGTCCTCGTCGTGTTCCACTACGATGAGGGTGTTGCCCAGATCCCGCAGCCGCTTGAGGGTGGCGATCAGCTTGTCGTTGTCCCGCTGGTGCAGGCCGATGCTGGGCTCGTCCAGCACATAGAGCACGCCGGTGAGGGCGCTGCCGATCTGGGTGGCAAGGCGGATGCGCTGGCTCTCGCCGCCGGACAGGCCCGACGCCCCACGGGAGAGGGTCAGATAGTCCAGGCCCACGCTCTGCAGAAAGCCCAGCCGCTCCCGCACTTCCTTCAGGATGCCGTCGCCGATGAGGTGCTCCTGGTGGGTAAGTTCCATGCCGTTCAGAAATTCCAGTTCCTGCCGCACGCTCATCTCGCAGAAATCGCTGATGTTCTTGCCCCCCACCGTCACCGCCAGGCTGGCGGGCTTGAGGCGCTTGCCGTGGCACTCGGGGCACTCCACCCCGTTCATCACGGTGGCGATCTCCTCCTTCATCCACTCGCTGCCGGTCTCCCGGAAACGGCGCTCCAGATTGTTCACGATGCCCTCAAAGTCGTTGAGGTACCGCCCGGAGCCGAACTCGTTCTCCCGGTGCATCTCGATGCGCTCGCCGCCGGTGCCGTAAAGCAGGGCGTTCAGCGCCTTGGCGCTCAGGTCCTTGATGGGGGTGTCCAGTGTAAAGCCATAGTGCTTTGCAAGGCCCTCATAGTACATCTCGCTCACCGAGCCCTCGGCGTAGTACCAGCCGCTTGCCTTGATGGCCCCCTGGCGGATGGAGAGTTCCTTGTTGGGGATGATGAGCTCCGGATCCACCCGCATGAAGGTGCCCAGACCCGTGCAGCGCTCGCAGGCGCCGAAGGGATTGTTGAAGCTGAACATCCGCGGCTCCAGTTCGTTCACCGACACGCCGTGCTCCGGGCAGGCGTAGCTTTGGCTGAACTGCATGGTCTCCCCGCCCGGCACGTCCACCGTGACCAGCCCGCCGGTGAGGGCGAGGGCGGTCTCCAGGCTGTCGGCCAGGCGGCTGTGGACGTTCTCGTTGATGACGAGGCGGTCCACCACGATCTCCACCGTGTGCTTTTTGTTCTTTTCCAGGGCGATCTCCTCGTCCAGGTCGTACATGTCCCCGTCGATGCGCACCCGGGCGTAGCCGCCCCGGCGAGCGGCGTCCAGCTCCTTCTGCTGGGTGCCCTTGCGCCCGCGCACCACCGGCGCCAGCACCTGAAAGCGGGTGCCGGCCGGCAGCGCCAGCACCGCGTCCACCATCTGATCCACCGTCTGCTGGCTGATGACCCGGCCGCACACCGGGCAGTGGGGAATGCCGATGCGGGCGTAGAGAAGGCGCAGGTAGTCGTAAATCTCCGTCACCGTGCCCACGGTGGACCGGGGGTTGCGGTTGGTGGTCTTCTGGTCGATGGAGATGGCGGGCGAAAGGCCCTGGATGTCGTCCACATCCGGCTTTTCCATCTGGCCCAGGAACATCCGGGCGTAGCTGGAAAGGCTCTCCATATAGCGGCGCTGGCCGTCGGCGTAGATGGTGTCGAAGGCAAGGCTGGATTTGCCCGACCCGGACAGGCCGGTCATGACGATCAGCTTGTCCCGCGGGATGGTCAGGTCCACGTTTTTCAGGTTGTGCTCCCGCGCACCCTTGATTACGATCTTGTCGTTGCTCACAGATATACTCTCCCTTGGTCGGTTTGCTCAGCGGCGGCCGCGGCGCTTTTTGGGCGCCTGAGGCTCCTCTGTTGGGTTCTCGCCCCGGCGCAGCCGGTCGATGCGGTCCCGCAAAAAGGCAGCGTGCTCGAATTCCAGAAGGCGCGCGGCCTCCTTCATCTCCCTCGTCAGCCGGGTGATGAGCTGCTCCCGCTCGGCCTTGCTCATGCGGTGGCCGGAAAGCTTTTCGTTCTCCTTGTGGTCGCTGATCTCGATGCCCTCACGGATGCTCTTGACGATGGTTTTGGGCACGATGCCGTGGGCCTCGTTGTAGGCCATCTGGATGGAGCGGCGGCGCTCGGTCTCGGTGATGGCCCGCTCCATGCTGGGGGTGACCTCGTCGGCGTACATGATGACCACGCCGTCGGCGTTGCGGGCCGCCCGGCCGATGGTCTGCACAAGGCTCGTTTCGCTGCGCAGAAAGCCCTCCTTGTCCGCATCCAGGATGGCCACCAGCGAAACCTCCGGCAGGTCCAGGCCCTCCCGCAGCAGGTTGATGCCCACGATCACGTCGATGGCGCCGGTGCGCAGGTCCTTGATGAGTTCCATGCGCTCGAAGGTGTCCACCTCGTGATGCATGTATTTTACCTTTACACCGTGCTCCGAGAGGAAGTCGGTCAGGTCTTCGGCCATTTTCTTGGTGAGGGTGGTCACCAGCACTCGCTCGTTTTGGGCGGTGCGCAGGTTAATCTCGCCCAGAAGGTCCTCGATCTGGCCCTCCACCGGTTTGACGATGATCTGCGGGTCAAGCAGGCCGGTGGGCCGGATGACCTGCTCGGCGATCTGGGTGCTGTGTTCCCGCTCGTATTCGCCGGGGGTGGCGCTGACAAAGACGATCTGGTTGAGCTTTTGCTCCACCTCCTCGAATTTGAGGGGGCGGTTGTCGAAGGCGGAAGGCAGGCGGAAGCCGTAGTCCACCAGGGTGCGCTTGCGGGCGTAGTCGCCGCCGTACATGGCCCGCAGCTGGGGCAGCATGACGTGGCTTTCGTCCACAAAGAGCAGGAAGTCCCTGGGGAAATAGTCCAGCAGCGTGGTGGGGGTGGAACCGGGGGCCCGGCCGCTGAGCACCGCGGAATAGTTCTCGATGCCCTTGCACATGCCTACTTCCTGGAGCATCTCCATATCGTAGCGGGTGCGCTGGGCGATGCGCTGGGCCTCCAGCAGCTTGCCCTCCTCGGTGAACTTGCGCACCTGGGCGTCCATCTCCTCCTGGATGCGCACAAGGCCGGCGCGCATCTTCTCCGGCGAGACGATGTAGTGGCTGGCCGGGAAGATGGCCACATGTTTGACGACGTTTTTGCGCTCGCCGGTGAGGGGGTTCATCTCGCTGATGCGATCCACCTCGTCGCCGAAGAACTCCACCCGGATGGCGGTGTCGCTGGCGTAGGCCAGGTTGATCTCCACCGTGTCGCCCCGGACGCGGAACTTATTGCGCACAAAGTTGATGTCGTTGCGCTCGTACTGCAGCTTCACCAGACGGCGGCACAGCTCGTCCCGGTCCATCTGCATGCCCGGCCGCAGGCTGATGACCATGCTGCGGTAGTCGATGGGGTCGCCCAGGCTGTAGATGCAGGAAACGCTGGCCACGATGATGACGTCCCGCCGCTCGGAGAGGGCCGCCGTGGCGGAGTGGCGCAGCCGGTCGATCTCGTCGTTGATGGCGCTGTCCTTCTCGATGTAGGTGTCGGTGGAGGGGATATAGGCCTCCGGCTGATAATAATCGTAGTAGGACACGAAATACTCCACCGCGTTCTCGGGGAAAAACTCCCGGAACTCGGTGCACAGCTGGGCGGCCAGCGTCTTGTTGTGGGCCAGTACCAGGGTGGGCCGGTTCACCTTTGCGATGACGTTGGCCATGGTAAAGGTCTTGCCGCTGCCGGTCACGCCCAGCAGCGTCTGGGCCTTATCCCCCCGCAGGATGCCCTCGGCCAGTTTTTCAATGGCCTGAGGCTGATCGCCGGTGGGCTGATAGCTGGAAACAAGTTTAAACTGATCCATGGTTCTCCTTTTTCTCTTCCTCCAGGGGTTTTTCCTTGCTGCCTGCCACCCCCTGCAGCAGGGAGGGTTCCACCGCGGGCATCCGCCCCGACTGCTGCAGCGAGATGTAATCCCCTTCCCGGTCCACGATGATGTGGTCCAGAAAACGAATGCCCAGGCTTGCCAGGGCGTTGGCCAGGTCCCGGGTGAACTGGATGTCGGCGGGGCTGGGCAGCGCCGCCCCCGCCGGATGGTTGTGAGCCAGTACCGCCTGGGTGGCGTGGCACTGCACCGCCAGCCGGGCGATCTGGGTGCGGGCCATGGCCGCCTCGTTCACAGTGCCCTCGGTGACCTTTTGCAGCTTGATGGGGCAGTTGCGGTCGTCCAGAAACAGGACGTAGACCTGTTCGGTCACCGCGCCGTAAAATTGGGGGATGAGGTAGTCCGCCACCTCCTCCAGGTCCTGAAAGGCCCGGGGCGCCCGGGCGCGGTTCTGGCTGTAATAGCGGTTTGCGGCGTGCATGGTGGTGAGCAGCCGGGCCACCGCCGGCCCCGCCCCCTCCACCGAGAGAATGTCGGCCTCGCTGGCCTCCAGCACCTGACACAGGCTGCCGAAACGGTCGATCAGCCGGTGGGCCAGCGGGTTCGTATCCCTGCGGGGGATGGCGAGGTACAGGATGTATTCCAGCACCTCGTGCTCTGCAAAGCCGGAAAAGCCGCCCTGCTGGGCAAACCGCCTGTACATCCGCTGGCGGTGATTCGTATGAAGCCCTTTTTCCTGCGGCAAGCTGTCCCCCTCCTTTCCCCATCGGCACTTTACGCTTTATCCGATTTATTATATACTATTTGCAGGCATTTTTAAAGAGAGGGGCCAGGGGATTTGAAACAATTTACCGCCGGCGCAAATGAGGATGGGGCGCGGCTTTCCCGCTTTGTGGAGAGCGTCACCACCGGCCTGCCCGCCAGCCTGCTTTACAAGAGTTTTCGCAACAAGCGCATCAAGGTGAACGGCAAACGCCAGACGCCGGACTACCGGCTGCATCCGGGGGACGTGGTGGAACTTTACATCAACGACGAGTTTTTTGCCGCCGCTCCCCCAAAGCCTGCCCCTGCCCGGAAGCTGCCGGCTTTGAGGGTGGTGTACGAGGATGACGCCATCGCCGTGCTCTACAAACCCGCTCATCTGCTGTGCCACGGCGACCGCACCGGCGACGCCAGCCTGGTGGACGCCTTCATCGCTTATCTTGCCCAAAAAGGCGAGTTTGACCCGCGGGCGGAGGCGTCTTTCAAGCCGGCGCTCTGCAACCGGCTGGACCGGGGCACCGAGGGGCTGGTGGTGGGCGCCAAGACCTACGCCGCGCTGCGGGACATGAACGCCGTCATTCGAAACGACCTTGTGCGCAAGGAATACCTGACCATCACCTTCGGCGTGCCCGCCGCGGGCCGGCACACCGCGTACCTGCGCCACGACGAAAAGAACAACAAGGTGAAGGTGCAGGCCGGGCCCGGCGAGGGCTTCAAGCAGATCATCACCGATGTGGCGGTGGAGCGCACCGAAGGTCCCTTCGCCCTCTGCCGCATCGGCCTTGTGACCGGGCGCACCCATCAGATCCGGGCACATCTTGCCTTTCTGGGCGCGCCGGTGCTGGGGGACATCAAGTACGGCAACCGCAAGTGGAACGAAAAGACCGGCTTCAGGACCCAGGCCCTCTGCGCGGTGAGCCTCACCTTTGCCCAGCTGCCGCCGGAGAACACGCTGTGTACCCTGAGTGGCAAGACCATCCGGCTGGAACACCCGGCCATTCTGGACAAGTTCGACTCTTTGGCAAGAAAATGATCCGCTCTTCCCTTTTGCATAAAGCACGGCGGCCCGTCTCCCCTTTCGGGGAGCGGGCCGCCGTTTTTCACTGTTCAGAAGAAGCTGACCTGGCTGGTGTCCGGCAGGCTGCCGAGGGCGCCCACGTTTTTCAGGTTTTCCATCACCGCGCTGGACACGCCGCAGGCCTGCTGCAGTTCCTCCACCGAGAGGTATTCCTGCCCGTTGATGGTGGCCGCCTCCAGCGCCTGAGCCGCGGCCTCGCCCACGCCCTTCAGCGAGGCGAAAGGCAGGCGCACCTTGCCGTCCTCCACCATGTAGCGCACGGCGCGGCTCTTGCCCAGTTCGATGGGCAAAAATTCATAGCCCCGGGCCAGCATCTCGTTCACCAGCTGCAGCGACACCTGGATGTCCTCGTCCTTGGCCTTCTTTTCCTCCCGCAGACGCTGCTCCACCTCTTTCAGATGCTGCTGGGCCACCTTCACCCCGCCCACGGCGGCCTCGTAGTCGATGTCGTCGCCGCGCACGGTGAAGTAGGTGGCATAGAACGCCTGGGGATGGTAGACCTTGAACCACATCAGCCGGATGGCCGCGATCAGATAGGCCACCGCGTGCGCTTTGGGGAACATGTACTTGATCTTGCGGCAGGAATCCATGTACCAGTCCGGCACGCCGCACTCCTTCATCTTTTCCTCCGCACCCGGCGGGAAGCCCCCCTTGGCCACCTTGCCCTTTCGGGTGAGCTCCATGATGTTGAAGGCCAGTTTCGGCTCCAGCCCCTTGTGCAGCAGGTAGGTCATGATGCTGTCGCGGCAGCCGATCACGTCGGAAATGGTGCAGATCTGATTTTTGATCAGGTCCTGGGCGTTGCCGTTCCACACGTCGGTGCCGTGGGACAGGCCCGAGATCTGGATCAGGTCGCTGAAGTTCTTGGGCTGGGCCTCGATGAGCATCTGGCGCACGAAGGGGGTGCCCAGTTCCGGGATGCCGAAGGTGCCGGTCTGGCTGCCGATCTGTTCCGGGCGCACCCCCAGCGCCTCGGTGCTCACCAGCAGGCTGATGACCTTGCGGTCGTTCATGGGCACCTGGTCCATGGGGATGCCGGTCATGTCCTCCAGATACTTGTACATGGTGGGCACATCGTGGCCCAGCTCGTCCAGCTTGAGCAGCGTATCATGGAGGTATTTGAATTCGAAGTGGGTGGTCAGCACACCCTTGTCCTTGTCATCGGCGGGGTGCTGGATGGGGCAGAAATCCTGGATCTCGTGCACGTCCGGCACCACCACCATACCGCCCGGGTGCTGGCCGGTGGTGCGCTTGACCCCGGTGCAGCCCACGGTGAGGCGGTTTTCCTCGGCGCGGTTCACCGTGCGGCCCCGCTCCTCCAGATACTTCTTCACATAGCCGTAGGCGGTCTTATCCTGCAGGCCGGACACGGTGCCCGCCTTGAACACATATTCCTTGCCGAACAGCTCCTCGGTGTAGCGGTGTACCTGGCTCTGGTACTCGCCGGAGAAGTTCAGGTCGATATCCGGCTCCTTGTCGCCGTCGAATCCCAGGAAGGTCTCGAAGGGGATGTCGTGGCCGTCCACGATGAGTTTGGCGCCGCAGCGGGGGCAGTTCTTGTCCGGCAGGTCAAAGCCGTCGGCCACGCTGCCGTCGGTGATGAACTCGCTGTACTGGCATTCCGGACACAGGTAGTGGGGCGGCAGGCTGTTCACCTCGGAAATGCCCGAGAAGTGGGCCACGGCGGAGGAACCGACCGAACCACGGCTGCCCACCTGGTAGCCCCCCGCGTTGGAGTAGGCCACCAGCTTGACGGCGATGACGTACAGCACAGCAAAGCCGTGGCCGCAGATGGAGTCCAGTTCCCGCTGCAGGCGGGACTGGACGATCTCCGGCAGCGGGTCGCCGTAGTGCTTTTTGGCGGTGGACCAGGTGGCGTCCCGCAGCTGCTGCTCCGCGCCCTCGATGGAGGGCGGGAAGGTGCCCTTGGGGATGGCCCGGATGCCGCCGTCGCACATATCGGCAATTTTGTTGGGGTTCTTCACCACGATCTCAAAGGCTTTGTCCTTGGGCAGGTAGTAGAACTGGTCCAGCATATCCTGGGTGGTGCGGTAGTAGAGGGGCGCCTGGTTGTCGGCGTCCTTGAAGCCGTTGCCCGCCTGCAGCACCGCCCGGTAGACCGAATCCTCCGGGTCCTGGAAATGCACGTCGCCGGTGGCCACCACCGGCTTGTGGAGCGCTTCGCCCAGTTTGATGACCGTGCGGTTGAAATCCTGTATCTTCTCGATGGAGTCCACCAGGTGCTCCCGCAGCATGTACTCGTTGTTGCCCAGGGGCTGCACCTCCAGGAAATCGTAGTACTCGGCGATGCGGCACAACTCCTCGAAGCTGCGGCCTTCCACGATAGCCCTGTAAAGCTCACCGGCCTCACAGGCAGAACCGATGATGAGCCCCTCCCGGTACTTGTCCAGCACGCTGCGGGGCACCCGCGGCTTTTTGAAGAAATACTTGGTATGGGCCTCGCTGACGATCTTGTAGAGGTTTTTCAGCCCCAGCTGGTTTCGCACCAGGATGATGAGGTGGTAATACTTCTTTTTGATGACCGCCGTATTGCCGCCGCCCAGGCCGGTGTTGATCTGCTCCACCGTCTTGACCCCCTTGAGGGCCAGGTCCTCCAGCATCTTGCAGAAGATCTTTGCCAGGGCCATGGCGTCATCCACCGCGCGGTGGTGGTTGAAGGGCTCGATCTCCAGATGGTCATTGATGGTGTCCAGCTTATAATTGCGCAGGCCGTGGTAGAGATTCTGGGCCAGAGGCAGCGTGTCGATGTAGGCATTTTCCAGCCGCAGGCCGGCGTGCTGCGCCGCCGCCCGCATAAAGCGCATGTCAAAGTTATGGGCGTTGTGGGCGATGAGCACCCGGTCGCCGGCGAACGCCATGAACTGCCGGATGGCCTCGTCCGGGCCCGGCGCGTCGGCCACCATGGCGTCGTTGATGCCGGTGAGTTCCACGATCTTGGGGGGGATGGGCTTGCCGGGGTTCACGAAGGTGCCGAAGGTTTTGGTGATCTCGCCGTTTTCCACCAGCACCGCGCCGATCTCGGCGAGGGCCTCGGTCTTGGGGTCCAGGCCGGTGGTCTCGGTGTCGTAGACCACAAAGCTGCCGGTGAGCGGCCCGGAGGCCTCGCCGTAGAGCACCGGCACCATATCGTCCACAAAATAGGCCTCGCAGCCGTAGATGAGTTTGAAATCCGGGTCGTTTTTGCGGATGGCCTCGGCGGCCAGCATCGCCTCGGGGAAGCCCTGGCAGACACCGTGGTCGGTGATGGCGATGGCGCGGTGGCCCATGCGATGCGCGGTGCGCACGATCTCGCCCGGGTCGCAGAAGCCGTCCATGCTGGAAAGCTTGGTGTGCAGGTGCAGCTCCACCCGCTTTTCGGGGGCAGTGTCCTCCCGCTTTTTGCGCTCCACCTGCAGCACGTCGTAGGGGTAGACCACATAGTCGTGCTCATATTTGTCATAGGCGCACTCGCCCTTGAGCACAAAGGTGGTGCCCTTCTTCACTTCCTCCCAGCGGGAGTAGTCCTCCCCGTCCCGGCTGCGCAGCTTCAGGCTGATGGAGCCGGTGTAGTCGGTGATGGACACGATGTAACTCTTCTGGAAGTTGCCCTTCACCTCCACGGCGAACACATCGCCCCAGATGGTGACCTTGCCGCTGTCGCTGCCCAGGTCCTTGAGGGGGGTGACGGCCCCGGGCTTGAAGGTCTTGCCGTGGAACACGCTCACCGGTTTGTCGGAAAGGTCCAGCCCGGGGATCTTGAAGTCGGGAGGCTGCTTTTTCTCCTCGAAACGGGGCGCGGGGGCCTTTTCCAGCACCCGTTTCTCCCACTCGTCGGCGGTGAGACTGCTGTTCTGCTCCAGCGTGACGGTGGGCAGCACACCGGTGCGCTGCTGCACCAGCTTTGCCAGCGTATCCGGGAAACCGATGCCCTCCAGGATGTTCCTTCCCACCGGCACCGTGATGGCAAGCTGCGCGCCCTGCAGCGCGAAGGCTGCGTGGTCCAGAAAGCCGTTTACCGGCAGGCCCTCATCCCGCAGTTCCTCGATCATCGCCCGCAGGCTCTCCTCGGTGATGGTCTCAAAGGGGAAGTAATTGCACACGGTCAGTTCCAGCCCCTCGAACTGCGGCGCCAGCGACGCGCAAAGCCGCCCGCACAGCTCATTCGGCAAGGGCGAGGCGCTGCGCAGGCTGATCTTCAGTTTTCGGCTGGTGCGCAGCAGTTCCACCTGCTCCACAAGCACCCCCGCAAAACAGCGGGCAAAGGTCTCGTCGGCGTTGAACTGCGGCCACAGCTGGCTCACCAGTGGCTTCAATGTGTTCTCCCTCTCCTTGTAACAAAGCGCAGCCCACGGACGGGGCCCGGCCCCGCCCGCAGGCTTGCGGCAGCAAAAGTTTACAGTTTATAGATCTCGTCCACCAGCTGCCCGACGATATCGCCCCGCAGCATGCGGATCTTTTCGCCGCGGATGAACAGAAGGGCCTCGTCCTTGCCGCCGGCAATGCCGATGTCCGCCTCCCGGGCCTCGCCGGGGCCGTTCACCACACAGCCCATCACCGCCACCTTGACGGGCTTTTTGTAGCCCTTGAGCCGGCGCTCCACCTCGTCGGCGATCTGCGCCACCGGAATGTTGGTGCGCCCGCAGGTGGGGCAGCTGATGATCTCCGGGCCGCCCACGGCGTGACCGGCGGCGCGCAGGATGTCAAAGCCTGCCTGGACCTCCTTCTCCGGTTCATCGGTGAGGGAGACCCGCAGTGTGTCGCCGATGCCCTCCAGCAGCAGCCCGCCGATGCCCATGCCGGACTTGATGAGCCCCATGCGGTAGGTGCCCGCCTCGGTGACGCCCACATGCAGCGGATAGTCGCACCGCTCGCTGAGCAGCCGGTAGGCCGCCATCATCCGGGGCACATTGCTGGACTTGATGGAGATTACGATGTTGTCAAAATCGAATTTCTCCAGCAAAGACACATGGTACATGGCGCTCTCCACCAGCGCCTCCGGCATCGGCGCGCCATATTTGGCCAGCACCTCTTTTTCCAGGCTGCCGGCATTCACCCCGATACGGATGGGAATGTTTTTCGCTTTACAGGCGGCAGCCACCTCTTTCACATGGTCGTCGCCGCCGATGTTGCCCGGGTTCAGGCGAATTTTGTCCACCCCGGCGTCCACACAGGCCAGCGCGATGCGATGGTTGAAGTGGATATCCGCCACCAGGGGGATGTCCACGGCGTTCTTGATGGCCTCGATCAGGCGCACGTCCTCCAGGGTGGGCACGCTCACCCGCACGATCTGGCAGCCGGCCTCGGCCACCCGCACCGCCTGGGCCACGTTGCCCGCCACGTCGGCGGCGGGCACGTTGAGCATGGTCTGCACCGCCACCGGGTTGTGGCCGCCGATGGTCAGATTGCCGATGTTCACTTCACGCTTTACTTTGCGCATATTTATTCCTCTTTTCTGATCAGAACAGACGGGTAATGTCGTTGAAGGTGGCGAAGATCATCACAGCGAACAGGAACAGCAGCCCCGCCATGTTCACCCAGATCTCAAACCGCTTGGGCAGCGGTCGGCGGAAGATGCCCTCGATGAACAGGAACACCAGCTTGCCGCCGTCCAGCGCCGGGAAGGGCAGCAGGTTGAAGATGCCCAGGTTCACCGTGAGCAGCGCCAGCAGGCTGAGCACCTCGGACAGGCCCATGCCCGCCGCCTGGTTGATGGCGCTGACGATGCCCACCGGGCCGGAGAGTTCGGTCACGCTCACCCGCTGGGTCACAAGATCCACCAGCGAGCGGAACACCAGCCGGGCATAGAAGAGGGTATAATCAAAGGCCTGCCCGATCACGTTCAACGGCGTCTTCTCCAGCGCGTAGACCTTGAAGCCCATGTTCATGGTAACGGTGTCGCCGTTTTGCACCTGGTCAAAGTGAACGTCATCGATCTGCACCTTTTCGCCGTTCCGCCGCACGGTGAAGTCGGCGGTGAAGTCTTCACTGCGCTGTAACTCGTATATTATATCGTTGGTCACAAAGCAGCGGCGGCCGTTGATGGCCAGGATCTCATCCCCCACCTGCAGGCCGGAGGCCTCCACCGCGCTTCCTTCCTCCACCAGCGCCACGGTGCGGCTGGCCAGCGTGTCGGTGCCGGAAAAGACCAGCAGCAGCACCACAAAGCCTAGCACCAGGTTCATGATGGCGCCGGCGGCCACCACAATGATGCGCTTCCACACCTTTACCTTGGGGAAAGGCAGGCCGGTCTTTTCCTCCGGCGGAAGGTCAGGATCAGAGAACGCCGTGTCCTCCTCCAGTTCCTCGTCCTCCCCTTCCATGCTCACATAACCGCCCACCGGCAGCGCACGGATGCTGTATCGTGTGCCGTGCCGCACCCGGCTGAAGAGCGCCGGCCCCATACCGATGGAAAATTCGTTCACCTGGATGCCCGCCTTTTTGGCACAGACGAAATGCCCGAGTTCGTGGATCATCACCACCAGCCCGAAGATCAGCACCGAAACGACGGTCGTAATCAAAACTGACATATGCCCTTGTTTGCTCGCTTTCTTCTAAAATCGACAGCGTTCTCTCCTGTCAAGTCAAATGACTTTGCACAAAGGAGCGGGCCATCCGGTCACACTCGTACACGTCGGCGAGGATGTATCCGCCGCCGAAGGAGTCGCTGTCCACCACCGCCTCCACCAGGCGGCCGATGTCCAAAAAGCCGATCCTGTCTTCCAGGAACAGGCGCACCGCCTCCTCGTTGGCCCCGTTGGCGGCGCAGGAACCCAGGCCCCCCTTGGCAATGGCTTTCTTGCAGGCCGCAAGGCACCGGAAGGTCTCCTCGTCGGCCACGTCGAAGGTGATGGCCTTGAGGGTGGTGAAATCCAGTTCCGGCGCGCAGCCCGGGGCTCGCTCGGGCCAGGTGAGTGCGTACTGGATGGGGATGCGCATATCCGGCACCCCCAGCTGCGCCAGAATGGAATTGTCGGAAAACTGCACCATGGAATGAATGATGCTCTGGCGCTGCACCACCACCTGCACCTTCTCCGGCGGCAGGCCGAACAGCCACACCGCCTCGATCAGTTCCAGCCCCTTGTTCATCAGGGTGGCCGAGTCGATGGTGATCTTGGCGCCCATGTTCCAGTTGGGATGTTTGAGGGCGTCCGCCTTGGTCTTGCCGGCCAACTCCTCCTTCTTCATCCCGAAGAAGGGCCCGCCGGAGGCGGTGAGCAGGATCTTGGTGAGGGCCTTGGCGGAGTGGGCGTCCTGCAGGCACTGGAAGATGGCGGAGTGTTCGCTGTCCACCGGCAGCAATTTTGCGCCGTGATCCTTCGCCGCTTTTGTGACCAGATAGCCGCCGGTGACCAGGCTCTCCTTGTTGGCCAGGGCCACGTCGCAGCCGCTCTCCAGCGCGGCCAGGGTAGCGCCCAGGCCCGCGATGCCCACCACGGCGTTGAGGACCACGTCCGCCTCGCCCATGCCGGCCAGGGTCACGATGCCCTCGGCGCCCTCCAGCACCCGGGGCGCGCCCGGCTGGTCCGCCAGCGCATCCCGCAGCTTGCGGCAGGCCGCGGGATCCGCCACCGCCACATAGCGGGGATGAAACTCCCCGATCTGCTCCAGCAGCCGGTCCACATTGGAGTGGGCGGCCAGCGCCCGGATGGTGTATCCCTGGCTGCGGGCCACATCCAGGCTCTGCGTGCCGATGGAGCCGGTGGAGCCCAGCAGGGTGATGCTTTTTGCCATAACGCGTTCCTCCGTCGAATTTACATCATGGTGCGGGACCAGACGGCCAGCGACAGCAGCGGCGTGATGAACAGCACGCTGTCGAACCGGTCCATGATGCCGCCGTGGCCCGGGAAGATGGTGCCGTAGTCCTTGATGCCCAGCTGGCGCTTGATGGCCGAGGCGAACAGATCGCCCAGAATGCCCAGCACCGAACACCCCATGCCCAGCACGAACACGGTGATGTAACCGAACATGCTGCCCGCCGTGTGGCCGGTGACGGCGCGGGCGACGAGGGTGCACAGCACCCCCACCACACCGGAGCCGATGATGCCGCCGATGGCGCCCTCCACGGTTTTGTTGGGGCTCACCAGCGGCGCCAGCTTGTGCTTGCCCAGCTTGCGCCCGGTGAAGTAGGCGAAGGTGTCGCCGCCCCAGGCGAAGGCCAGCGCCATCAGGATCAGATACACCGCCTCATACCCGTACACATCCACCGGCAACCGCGCCTTGATGAACACCAGCGCGTAAAAGGCAGACCAGACCACCGCGCCCACGGCGCACACCCCGCTGAGACGGGCGACATTCAGGTTCTGGTTAAACCATATGAGGCAGATCGCCAGATACAGTACAAAAACAAAGCTGACGGGAGCGATCAACAGTTTTTCCGGCGCGGCAGCGGACAGGATCAGCAGCACGGTGTACACCGCAAAGCCGCCGAAGATCCACGGCCCGCGCTTGCCCAGGTCAAAGGCCTTGTAGATTTCATGCACGGCGATCAGGCAGATCAGCGCCACGACGATCTCAAAAACCGGCGTATTGAACAAGCACAGCACGATCGCCAGCAGGATCAGCCCGAAAATCGATGTGATGATCCTCGTTTTCATGCAAGTGTCTCCCCTTTTCGGCCCCGCTCAGATGCCGCCGAAGCGGCGGTTGCGGTGGCAGAATTCCAGAATTGCGGCGTCCAGATCCGAGCGGGTAAAGTCCGGCCACAGGACATCCATCTCCACCAGTTCGGCATAGGCGGCCTGCCACAGCATAAAATTGGACAACCGTTTTTCCCCGCTGGGCCGGAGGATGAAATCCGGATCCTTCTGGCCGCGGGTGTACATGTGGTCGCTCATCATCGCCTCGGTGATGTCCTGGGGCTCCAGCTTTCCCTCTTTCACAAGCTGCGCCAGCTGCTGCGCCGCCCGCACGATCTCGGGCCGGCCGCCGTAGTTCACCGCGATGTTCAGCGTCATGCCGGTGTTGCCGGCGGTCTTTTCCTCGATCTCGTTCATCAGTTTCTGGTGCTTGGGTTCCAGCACCGAGCGCTCGCCCAGGAACACCACCCGGTTGTTCTCCTTCTGGTAATCGAAGGCCTTGATGAGGTATTCACCGAACAGCTTCATGATGGCGCTCACCTCGTCCTGCGGGCGGCGCCAGTTCTCGGTAGAGAACGCGTAAAAGGTGACGGAAGCCACCTCCAGCTGGTTGCAGTAGCGGGTGATGTCCTGAAAGACCTCCGCGCCCTTTTTGTGGCCCGCGGTGCGGGGCAGACCCCTCCGCTTGGCCCAGCGGCCGTTGCCATCCATGATGATGCCGATGCTCAGGCCCTTGGCCAGTTCCTGAATGGACTGCTGCATACGAAATGTTCCTTTCACAAATAAAGGGCCGCGCTTCGCATCCAACGCTGCGCGGCTCGGCCCTTGTGGTCACGCCGAGATCAAATCTCCATGATCTCCTTGTTTTTCTCTTCGCAGGCTTTATCGATCAGCTTCACGAACTTGTCGGTGATCTTCTGCATCTCTTCCTCGAGATGCTTCTGATCGTCCTCGGTGATCTCGCTGTTCTTCTTCTGCGCTTTCAGCTTATCCATCGCCTCACGCCGCACATTTCGCACGGCGACCTTGGTCTCCTCGCCCAGCTTCTGCACGTCCTTGGTCAGCTGGCGGCGGCGCTCCTCGGTGGGCGCGGGGAACACCAGGCGGATCACACGGCCGTCATCGGTGGGATTGATGCCGATGTCGCTCACCAGCAAGGCATGCTCGATGGCGTGAATCAGCGAGGGATCCCAGGGAGTGATGGTGAGGATGCGGGCCTCCGCCACCGCCACCGCGGCCATCTGGTTGATGGGGGTGGGGCTGCCGTAATAGTCCACCGTAACGCGGTCCAGAATGGCCGGGTTGGCGCGGCCGGCGCGGATGGCCACCAGTTCCTTGTCCAGATGGTGCAGCGCGCTGTCCATTTTTTCCTCGTAGGGTTTTGTAAATTCGCTCATATCCAAAGCTCCTTTTTTGTTTTCCAGCCGTCAGGCTCAGGGTACGTTTTTTACGATCTTGCGGGGAATGGTTGCAACGGATCAGGCTTCCTGCACCAGCGTGCCGATCTCCTCGCCCCGCACCGCGCGGGCGATGTTGGCGGGGTCGGCCAGATCGAACACCAGGATGGGCAGGCCGTTCTCGCGGCAGAGGGTGGCGGCGGTGCCGTCCATCACGGCAAGCTTCTTTTCCAGCACCTCACTGAATGTAAGGGTGGAATACTTCACAGCGTCCAGGTGCTTTTTGGGATCCTTGTCATACACACCGTCCACCATGGTGGCCTTGAACATGACGTCGCAGCCGGTCTCGATAGCGCGCAGGGCGCTGGCGGTATCGGAGGAGAAGAAGGGACAGCCGGTGCCGCCGCCGAAGAGGACGACCTTGCCCTCCTCCATGGCCGCCACCGCCTCGTCCCGGGTGAACACCTGCGCGATCTGGGGCATTACGATGGAGGTCTGCACCACCGCGGGCACCTCCGCCTGGCGCAGCGCGTCGGCCAGGGCCAGGCAGTTCATCACCGTGGCCAGCATGCCGATCTTGTCCGCGCAGGTGCGCTCCATCGCGCCGCTGGACCGGCCGCGCCAAAAGTTTCCGCCGCCCACCACGATGCCGATCTGTACGCCAAGTTCATGGGCCTGTTTGATGCCGCCGCAGATGGCGCGCATGGTCTCGTCGTCAAAGCCCGCGCCTCTGGCGCCGGCGAGGGCCTCGCCGCTCACCTTGAGCAGGATGCGTTTGTATCTGGTTGCCACGTTCAAAACACCGCCTGTATCCGTACAGTTCGGACACCCGATCTGTATCTATTATATTGCTTATATTTTACAATAAAACCCCATTCTTGTAAACAATTAAAAAACGGGCCGCCCATGCCGGCAGTCAAAAAGCAAGGCGGTCTCCCCCTGCCCGGGGAGGCCGCCTTGCGGAGATTCTTTGTTCGGGTCCGCCCTCAGAGCAGCAGGCCGCTTTGGGCGTTGCGCAGCCGGTTTGCCTGCTGGGCGCGCAATGCAAGGCTGCGCGAGGTGCTGCGCAGCGCCGTGTGCCCCGCCGTTTGCAGCGGGGTGGCGGGAATATCCAGCCGGACGCAGGTTCCGGACGGATCGCTTTCCAGTTGGAATTTCCACCCCATTACCAGCGAGTACTCCCGCGCGAGATACAGCCCAAGCCCCAGCCCGTGCCGCTCCCCGCTGCGTGAAGGGTCATCGGAAAACGGCTCGAACAAACGGGCCATCCGCTCCGGTGTGATGCCGGGCCCCTTATCCTTTACCGTAAGGCACAGCCCCTCGCCCTCCGGATGAAGGCTCACCTGCACAGGCCCTTCGGTGTAGCGCAACGCGTTCATCAGCAGGTTGAGAAGCACCTTGTCCGCCCAGGCCTGGTCCGCCAGCACGAACTTCCCCGCGGGGCAGCCGCACGCCCAGGCGACCCGTTCGCCTCCCGGTGTCGTTTCGTTGACCAATTCGATCATCTGGGCCCACTGCCACGCCGGTTCCACCGGCTGAAGCCGGGGCGTGAGCCGCCCCTGGCCGCAGCTGGTGAGATCGGCCAGATTTTCGGCGATGTAACTCAGATACCGCACACAGACGTCCATGTCCGCGAGGGCGGGCCCGATGAACCGGGCGTAGCCCTCCGGCAGGGCGTCGCGGGTTTGCAGTTCCACCGTCTCGCGGGCCAGCATGATCCCCTGGGCGACCTGCTGGATCTCACCGGCAAGGCCGCCGCACAAAAGATTTTTTCGCTGTTCTTCCCGTAGCAGAAGCTCCGGTTCATGGCTTGACGGCATACACATCATCCCGGCTTTCCGATCTTTCCCGCAAAAATGCGCTCACCAGGGTGGCCACCAGTTGTTTTGAACTGGGCGCTTCACTGAACACACCCAGCCGGGTCAACGTTTTGCCCATCCGCCGCAGACCGCTCTCCACTCCCTGCGGGCTGACGCCGTAGATACGCCCGAGTTCGATGTACAGGGATTTCAGCGGCAGGGGCGAATTGGCGTTCACCCCCAGCTGCACAGCGCTGGCAATGTACCAGAAGCTGATGTGTTCCAGAGGCAGCCCAAGCTTGCGGAGATAGTCCACAATGTCGGGATGTACCCCTGCCATACGGGCCGGAACAGCCGGTGAATACAGATGCTGGATGCTTTCCAGCAGCATTTGTGCGGTGTATGGTTTTATCATATAATAATCCGCGCCGTTTGACAATATCTGCGCCCTCAGTTCCGGCGGCGGGTAGGTCTCGGTACAGGTCAGGATGAGCCGGTTTTCCGTATGCGTCCCCGCCTGTTCGGTATACCGTTTCAGAAAGGAAAAGAGATCCATATCCGGCACAAAGCAATCCGCGACCACCACCGTTGGCGAGAGCTCCATGCTGATGTACCGCAGCAATGCTGTCGCGCGCTGAAAGCACACGCAGGTCTGGTCCAACTGTTCCAGCCCCGCCGCAAGCCGGCGCTGAAGCACGGCAGAAGATTCCAGGATAAGAATTTTCTCCCATTTGCGTGTCGGTCCGCCCAACGCAAGTCACACCTTTCCTTTTTGCCTCAGACCTGCGCCAGCAGATCGTCCAGAACATCCCGCCAATGTTCCGCCGGCACAGCGTTCTCATAGAGATACTCCAGGATCCAGCGCGCTTTCTGTCTGCACAGTCCCGTTACGGCCCGGGTCTCGTGGCTGCGCTGCTTTGCCGAATCCACCAGGATCTCATACGTTGCCGTCCGCCCGGGCGAGAATAGCAGTGAATATCGGATCCGATGGGCGTTCTGCAGCCGACCAAGCTGTGAGAATACTCTGTCTCTTTGGTATCGCTCGACGATCTTCACTGTGTCTCCGGTCCCTTCTGTATATTTATCAATACAATGGTATCGAATTGCGGCGAGAAATGCAATGATAAAAATCCGTCGTTTTCCGTCGCGCCCCGCGCGGGGCCGATGTCGGCGCCCGGAGCCATAACGGCCCCAAGACGGGCCATCATCTCCCACGTCCGCAATGGGGAAAAGGAAAAAGGGCCGCGGCCCGTGGTTTTTCCACAGCGCGCGGCCCTTTGACGGGGCATGTGCAGTTCGAGGTCCAGGCCCGGTCACTCTGAAACGGCGGATTCTGACGCGTCGGCCGCCTCCCCTTCGCCGGAAGCCACGGAAGCGCTCTCCTGCTCACCCGAAGCGGCGGAGGCGCTCTCCTGCGCTTCGGAGGCGGACGCGGTACTGTCCGTTTCCGTGTTTTCCGCCGCGCTGCCGGACGTGCTTTCGTCGGACGAAGCCGCGGCGGGGAGCAGGATGATCTGGTGCGTTCCGTTCTCGTCATAGGTGGAGACGATAAACGCGCCGGTGGTCACATCCTCCCGGGCAGCGGCACTGAGCATTCCGGACTCCGCCTTCAGGTACTCGGTGGCGTCGGTGGTGTCCACGCTCACGGTCTCCTGGGTGGCGGTCAGGCCGGACACATCCAGAGCGGCATAATCCGTCGCCTCCTCACCACCGGTGTACCGGGTCATGCTGATGTAATCAGACCCGACATAGCTCACCATGCCCATCACGGTCTCCTGGCTCGCCTCCTGGGCGGCACTGCCGGAACCGCTGGCGGAGGCGGTGGAACCGCTCGCCGGCGCAGTGCTCTCGGCACCGCCGGAACAGGCGGTCAAGACGGCGACGCTCGCCAGAGCGGCTGCAAGGCACAGGGCGATCTGTTTTGTGGTATGTTTCATGGTTTTTCCCTCCATTCATTCGTCCATCATGTATGTTCGGAATTTCTTCCGACGGGAACATCCTACCCCCGCCGGCTAAACCGGCGCTAAAGCCGGCTGTGGCGGTTTTGTGGAAATTGTAAAGATTTTTGCGGTCCGCCTTGCTCCAAACTTGTCTCAAGTGCAGTTCGCCTGATGAACTGCGCTTGAGTGTTCCTATATAAACCACTGTGCCGCTATTGCCAAAGCGCCGGGCCGTCGGCTCATCCGGGGCGTCTGCCCCGGCATCGGCCCGCCGCATAGCCGCAGATACTGTGCCTGCGCCAGTGGGGATTTCTGCCGGCAGACGGCCGGCCACGGAAAATCCCGTGCTGAGGAGTGATTTATCCTGTGAGACAAGGATACCAAAGCGGGCTAAAGCACCGCTAAAGGAGGTTGTGAACAGTCGGTAAAGTTCCTGTGAAAGCCCTGTGGCAAGTGCTCTGCCGCCCTTGACGCGCCCGGGCGGAATGTTACAATGAAAAATAACGGCGCCTGCTTTAGGCTGCCTTTAGGGGCAGGTGGTATCCTGTCGATGGAAAAGATCAGGGAGGTGCGGCGATGCGCTTGCTGGTAGCGGAGGACGATCCCCGCCTTTTGAAGACACTGACCCATATTTTTGAGAGCAACAAATTCAGTGTGGACGGCGTTTCCAACGGGGAGGACGCGCTGGCCCACGGGCAGACGGTGGAGTACGACGGCATGGTCCTGGACATCATGATGCCCGGGCTGGACGGCGTGAGCGTGCTCAAAGCCCTGCGCGCGGCGGGCATCACCACGCCCGCGCTGTTTCTCACCGCGCGCTCGGAGGTATCGCAGCGGGTGGAGGGGCTGGACGCCGGGGCGGACGACTACCTGCCCAAGCCCTTCTCCACCGCGGAGCTCCTGGCCCGGGTGCGGGCCATGCTGCGCCGCAAAGACAATTACCTGCCCGATCTTTTGTGTCTGGGGCCGGTCACGCTGAACCGTTCCACCTATCAGCTGAGCTGCGGCGGCCGGGAGCAGTCCCTCAGCGGGAAGGAGTTCCAGCTGCTTGAGATGCTGATGCAGACGCCCGGCACCATCATCGCCACCGAGCGCTTCATCACCCATCTCTGGGGCTGGGACACCAATGTGGACACCAGCGTGATCTGGGTGCACATCTCCAACCTTCGCAAAAAGATCAACGCCCTGAACGCGCCGCTGGAGATTCGCTTTGTGCGGGGCGCGGGGTATCTGCTGGAGGTGCGGGCATGATCGCGAGTCTGCGCAAGAAGTTCATCCTCACCAGCGCCGTCTCCATCTGTGTGGTGTTCACCGGCATCTTCTTGCTGCTGGTCTACTTCAGCAACCGCCAGTTGGACCGCACGATGGACACCCTTACCGACGCCATCTCCTTCAACGACGGCGTTTTCCCGGACTTTGAGCCGGGCGATCCAGACAAGCCCTCACGCCCCTTCCCGTTTGACGACATCATCACCGAGGAGACCCGGTTCAGCACCCGCTTTTTCACCGTCTGGATGGATGCCCAGGGCCGGATCACCCGGGTCAACATCAACTCCGTCTCCTCCATCTCGGAGGAGCAGGTGGAGGACTACGCCGCCGCCGCTCTGGCGGAACAGACCCCGCGGGGCTGGGTGTCGGACTACCGTTATCGCGTTGTTGAGACTGACAGCGGCTCCACCCTTGTGTTCGTGAACGGCAGCATGAACCGCAGCATGTCCGGCCGGCTGCTCCTCACCGCCTTTCTGGTGCTGCTGGGCAGCGCCTGCCTCATCCTGGCGCTCACCGTCGTCATCTCCAAGCGGGCGGTGCGGCCGGTGGCGGAAAGCTATGAAAAGCAAAAGCAGTTCATCACCGACGCGAACCATGAACTCAAGACCCCGCTGACCCTCATCCTCTCCAATCTGGACATCGTAGAGTCGGAGATGGGCAAAAACGAGTGGCTGGACGACATCCGCAGCGAGAGCGAGCGCATGGGGCTGCTCATCAACCAGATGGTGACCCTGTGCCGCATGGACGAGAGCGACGCGCCCCTGGCGCTGGCGGACGTGGACCTCAGCGCGGTGGTGGGCGACACCGTCTCGGAGTTTGAGTCTCTCGCCGCCGACCGGGGCAAAGTGCTTGCCGCCGGGATCGCGCCGGGCATTCACTGCCGCGGCGACGAGGCCCTTCTGCGCCGCCTGACGGCCATTTTGCTGGACAACGCGGTGAAATATTGCGACGCCTGGGGCGAGATACGGGTGGAACTGCGCTGCCGCCATCACCCCGTGCTCACGGTGGAAAACAGCTATGCCGCGGTGGACGAACTGGAACTGGAGCGCCTGTTCGACCGCTTCTACCGAGCCGACAAGGCGCGCACCTTTACGGGAAGTTTCGGCATTGGGCTGTCCATCGCCCAGTCCATCGCAAAAAAGCACCGCGGGACCCTCACCGCTTATAAAAAGGAGGGTGTCATCGGGTTTCGGGCGGAGCTGAAAGAGCGCTGACCCGCCGGGGAATATTCGGATCATGCACCTTGCGAGGGGAGGCCGCGCTGCGGCCTCCCCTCCTTTTTTCGGAAAATCCTCACCGATTTCTTTAGCGCCGCTTTAGGATGGGGCACTATACTTGTCACGGCAAACGGCGGCGCACAGCCGCTAAAACGCAGAGCAAAGAGGTCACTCCATGATAAAAGTTGAGCATCTGACAAAGTACTACGGCGACTTTCTGGCGGTGGACGATCTCTCCTTCGAGATCGACGAGGGCCATGTGTACGGCTTCCTCGGGCCCAACGGCGCGGGAAAGACCACCACAATGAACATTATGACCGGGTGCTTGTCCGCCAGCAGCGGGCACGTTTTCATCGGCGGATTTGACATCTTCGAGGACGCGGACAAGGCCAAGCGCCTGATCGGCTATCTGCCCGAGCAGCCGCCTCTCTACATGAGCGAGACGCCGGAGGAATTCCCTGCCCATCACCACCACCCAGGTGGTTCTGGGCAAATATGCGGCCCTGCTCACCGTCTACCTCATCCCCCTGGCCATCATCTGCCTCTACCCGCTGATCTTTGCCCAGTTCGGCGACGTGTATCTTCCCACCAGCTACGGGTCGCTGCTGGCCATCTTCATCATGGGCGCGGCCCTCATCGCCATCGGCATCTTCATCTCCTCGCTGACCGACAACCAGGGCCTCGCGGCGGGCATCAGCATCGCCGTGATCCTGTTCAATTATTACAGCGTCAGCCTCTCGGAGTATGTCTCCAGCACCGCCTTCGGCTCGGTGCTCGCCCTGGTGGTGCTCATCCTGGCCCTGGGTGCGGTTGTGCGGCACCTGACCCAAAATGAAACGTTCGCCGTGGGAGTGTGCATCGTGCTGTTCGCGCTGGTGGCGGTGGTCTACTTCACCGACTACACGATGTTCGAGGGCCTTCTGCCCAACATCATGAAACAGCTCTCGCTGTTTGACCGGTTCACCACCTTTGTCAGCGGCGTGTTCGATCTGACGGCCGTTGTCTACTATCTGTCTGTGGCTGCCTTCTTCCTGTTTCTGACGGTGCAGTCCCTTGAAAAAAGGAGGTACAACTGATGAAACGCTGGAATCTCTTTTCCGCCGGGAAGGACCGGGCCGGCCGCGCGGCCAGCCGCCTTGCCTTTCAGGGCGGCAGCTACTCCCTTGCCGTGGCGGCGATCCTGCTGGCCATCCTGATCGCGGTGAATGTGCTGGTCAGCGCGCTGCCCGCCTCCATGACCCGGTACGACATCAGCGCCTCCAAACTCTACTCCATCACCAGCAACACCAAGGTGGCGCCCGGCAGCCACGGCAGCACCTTCGGGGGCAACCCGGTATGCTGCGCGGGCACGCTCACCGTGCTGGAACGGTTGAGCGACGACTTCCTCGCCCAGGTGACCGCCAAGGGCGCCTGGGTGCGCAGCCAGCTGGAGGGCGCGCCGGGCGTGGTGAGCGTCAGCGGCCTGGGGCTGATGCTGGGCGTGGAGACCCGGCGGGACGCGGGCGAGGTGCTGGCCGGGTGTCAGGCCCGGGGCGTTTTGCCACTGCGGGCCAAAAACAAAGTGCGGCTTTTGCCGCCGCTGAATATCCCCGATAATCTTTTGGCACAGGCGGTACAGGTCTTGCGGGAGGAATGCGCCAAACAAATTTGATCCGGTGGCGTCGGCGGCTGGTTTTCGCCGCGGCCTTTCCGCCAAACAGACCGCGCGCCTTTTCCCCTGCCGTTCGGCTGAGCGGGCGGCGGGGACACACGCGCAGCGGCGCTCCCCATCGTGAACGGCAAAAAGCAGCAGGGCGAGCCAAATGGCTCGCCCTGCTGCTTTTTTGTGACGTTCAGCGGTTTTTGGAAGAGCGCAGTTCCAGCGCCTGCAGCGTGAAAATGTCCTGGAAAAGCCGGTCCTGTTCATCCGAAGGCATGTTCTCAAACCGGCAACCGTAAAAGTTGTGGTATTTGCCGGAGTTTTGCGCGCTTTTGCGCACGACCACAAATTCCATGGTATGCACAGGGCCGTTCTGCCGCAGCCGCTGGCCCTGTATCCGAAGGTGTGCGCCGATCGGATACTCCTCGCCGCTCTGAATGGAAATGCCGGTGGCGCTGACGTCCGCAATCATGCAGGGCGCCTCTTTCTCTCCCTGGTCCACAGCGATAACCGTTGCGCCCACCATCACGTTCTGCCGAAAATACGCCCGGTCTTCGCTCTTCTCCTCGATCGCAACAGGCGTCAGAAAGATAAAGTCCTGCATTGCCTGCTCCACGACGCCTTCGATCAGCACAAAACGTTTATCGCCGCTGTTTTCCTTTACCTGCAGTTTGACCCGGTCGCCCGTATCCACAAGGCCGCGCACCGCACAACCGTTGTTTGCCTCCACCCGAATGACATCGTTGACCGCATCATAGCGTGAGATCTTGCCGCGGAACAGCATCTGGTTTTCCATTGAC
>DSLFC04102__coassemble_778_pt1 | contig 29453 bp, 22 predicted proteins | sample DSLFC04102__metabat2_high_PE_037 | metagenome-assembled genome bin DSLFC04102
GCCAGGCGTCGCCGGTGCGCATGTTGTGCAGCCGGTCGCACAGCTTGATGATCATCACCCGCACGTCCTGGCTCATGGCCAGCAGCATCTTGCGCAGGTTCTCCGCCTGCTGCTCCTCCACGCTGGAGAACTTGATCTTGGTCAGCTTGGTGACGCCGTCCACCAGGCGGGCCACGTCCGGCCCGAACTGCGCCTGGATGTCCTCCAGGGCGGTGGCGGTGTCCTCCACCACGTCGTGCATCAGCGCGGCGGCCAGGCTCTCGGTGTCCATGCCCAGCTCCACCAGCAGCAGCGCCACGTTCAGCGGGTGGCAGATATACGGCTCGCCCGAGCGGCGCTTTTGCCCGGCGTGGGCTTTGTCCGCCAGGGCGAAGGCCTTATCCAGCATGGCGAGATCGTAGGGGCGGCCGGTGTCCACCACCGTCTTTTTCAGATCGTCGTAGGTGATATAGTTTGCCATGGATCATTCCTCCAGCGCTTTCAGAATGGGCGCGGCAAAGAGGTCTTTTTTCCCCTCCACCGCCACCGGGGCCAGGTGCCTGGCGCCGTTCTCCCGGCGCACCTGCACCAGGCCCAGCTGCCGCAGGGCCTTGAGGCCCACCAGGGTGCGGCCGGTGTGCTCCGCGCCCATGCGAGCCAGCAGGGGCGCGAGATCGTCCACCGAGACGCCCCCCTTTTGGATGAGGCGGTAGAGCGCCGCGATGTGGGCCCGGTCGGGCAGCAGGAGACGCTTTTCCTCCCCGGAGAGGGATGCGCCGTTGTTGAAGGCCTCATAGAGGTTTGCCTGCCGCACCGCCTCGTCGGACAGGCCCGCCGGGCGCAGCGCGCGCACCCGGGCGGAGATCTGGGGGCCGTTTTTGCCCTCGTAGACCGACAGGCTCAGCGCCGCGTCCACCCGGTCGCCCGGCCGGTAGGCCAGCTGGGCGGGGGCGGTGCCGAAGCAGACGGCGAACAGGCTGCCGCCGCCCTGCCGCAGGCGCAGCCGGGTGTGCTTGCCGTCGCTCACCGGGTAGACCCCGTCCACCGCCGCGTCCCCCAGGAAAAAGACGGGGGCGGGGTTGTCGTGGCCGCAGGGGGCCAGGTAGTCAAGGCTCTCCACGTCCGCCACCGTCAGCGTGTCCAGCCGCACCGCGGCGTCCAGCCGCAGGGGCGGCGCCTGGAGCACCGGGTACTCTTTGGCGGCGTATTCGTTGATGGCCCGGCGCAGCGCCGGGATGTCCTGCTGGCGCACCGACAGCCCCGCCGCCATGGCGTGCCCGCCGAAGCGGATGAGCAGCGGCGCGCAGGCGCTGATGGCCCCGTGGAGATGAAAGCCGGGCACGCTGCGACCCGAGCCCTTGCCCTCGCCGTTCTGGATGCTGATGACCAGCGTGGGCTTGCCGTACTTTTCCACCAGGCGGCTGGCCACGATGCCGATGACGCCGGGGTGGAACCCCTCGCCCCACACCAGCAGCACCCGGTCCCGCAGGCGGGAGGGGTCGGCGGCGATCTGGGCCTCGGCCTCCGAGAGGATGGCCTGCTCGGCGGCCTGCCGGTCGGCGTTGGCCTGGCACAGCCGGGCGGTGAGGGCCTGGGCCTTTTCAAAGTCCTCGCACAGCAGCAGCTGCAGGGCGGTGGAGGCGGTCTCCATCCGGCCGGCGGCGTTGAGCCGCGGGGCCAGCGCGAAGCTGATGTTCTCGGAGGTGACGGGTTTATCGCCCAGGCCGCAGCCCTCCAGCAGGGCCACCAGGCCGGGGCGCTCGCAGTTTTCCAGCGCGGCCAGGCCGTGCTTCACGATGGTGCGGTTCTCGCCGGTGAGGGGCATCACGTCCGCCACCGTGCCGATGGCCGCCAGGTCCCCGCACTGTTCCAGCAGCTCCTCGGGGGGGCAGCCGTCCAGCGCGGCGCACAGTTTGAAGGCCACCCCCGCGCCGGACAGGCACTTGAAGGGGCTTTCGTCATCGGCGCGGGCGGGGTCCACCACGGCGGCGGCTTCGGGCAGCGTTTCGCCGGGCAGGTGGTGGTCGGTGACCACCACATCCACCCCCAGTTCGGCCGCCCGGGCGATCTCCCGCACGGCCGACACGCCGTTGTCCACCGTGACGATGAGTTTGAACCCCTTTTCCGCCAGGCTCTCCACGATGGGCACCGTCAGGCCATAGCCCTCCTCGTCCCGGCTGGGCAGCTTGCAGCGCACGTTGGCGCCCATGCCCCGCAGATGCTCGAAGAGCAGCGCGGTGGCGGTGACGCCGTCCACATCGTAATCGCCGAAGATGACGATGGCCTCGCCCCCGTCCACCGCTTTCAGGATGCGGGCCGCCGCCCGGTCCATATCCTTCAGGGCAAAGGGATCGCTCAGGGGAGCGTCCTCGGTGAGGAAGGCCATGGCCTTCTGGGGCGTGTCCAGCCCCCGGGCCACGAGGATGCGCGCCAGCAGGCCGGGCGCGCCGATGGCCGCGGCCAGTTTGGCCACGGTCGTCTCGTCGGGCTTCGGTACCTGCCAGGTGCGGAAATTCATAGATGTGCGCTCCTTATCGAGGGGATTTGTATTCCGCCAGCCCGTCCTGGGCCAGCATGGTCTGCATCGCGCTGATCTCGCTGGAGATGTCCAGCGCGGTGTCGGTGAGAAGGTCGTTGCGAAGGTTATCAAAGGCGGTGTTCAGGGTGGCGAGGATGCCGCCGATCTCCTGCCGGATGTTGCCCGCCGCCTGGCCCTGCTGGTCCTTCACGTCCGCGTAGGTGCGCAGCAGCTTGAGGGTGGTGGGCATGTAGTAGCGGGCGAACTTGCGCACCTTGCCGGCGCTGGCCGGGTGGGCCTTCACCCAGTTCTGGATGTCGGCGGCGGTGACGCGCATGTGCAAAAGGCTGTCCCGCAGTTCGGGCTGGTCGGTCATGTTCTGGATGTGCTCGCCCAGCAAAAGGTCAAAGTCGCTGCACTGCTGCAGCAGTTCCGCCAGTTCGTTGGTGCCGGCGGGCGCCGCCTCGGCCCGGGCGGCGGCCTCCTGCCGCCGCTGCAGGGCGCGGTAGTCCGCGGCATGGATGAAGAACACGCCCTCCTCGTCGTCCACAAAGGAATCGGGCAGCCAGTTCTGGCGGATCATCCGGTCCAGGTCTTTTTTGACGAAGCTCACCGGCCGGCGCACCGCCTCGGCCAGGCGCTGCAGCGGCACCGAGCGGTCGGCGCCCATGGCGGCAAGGTAGCGGCGCAGCCGCGCCCGCCGCGCCGGCTGGCCGAAGGCCCACCGGGCGGTGAAGCCGAAGGCCGCGGTGAGGGCAAGGAGGAACAGCATTCCCACGAAGCTGATCGCGTCCCAGAAGATGACAAGGGAGATAACGGTGCCCAGCGCGGACAGGCCGGTGAACAGCGCGCAGCAGACGGCCAACGTGCCGCCGAAGATGCACAGGCCGTCCCGCAGGCCGCTTGCCAGGTTCGACCCCGCCTGGTTCACCCGGGACGCCAGGGCGTCCCCCGCCCGGCGGGCGGGCTGCGGGGCCGGGCGGGGCCGGGCCGCGCTTTGGGCGGTGTTTTTCCGCACCTCCCGGGCCGCGTCGCTCAGCGCGCCGCCCACCTCCCGGGTGGCCTCGCCCAGGGCGCTGCCCACCTCTTTGGCGATGACCTTGCCCATCTCGTGAATGCTTTGCACAAGTTCCTGGGTGGGGTCGGCGGGAGACGGCGCGCCGCCGGGCCGCCCCTGGTTGGGCTGATCCGGCTCCGGAGGCTTTGTGCCAAAGCCCGGGAACTGATTGCTGAAGGCCTGCTGCGCCCGCTGCCGCAGCATCCGCTCATACTGATAGGGATCCTTTTTCTGATCGGCCATGACGGCCACCCTCCTTTCGGGGATATCTCTGCGTCCCGGGGACACATGGTTTCACGGCGGGGGCGCACTGCCCTCGATGAGGGCCCGGGCCGCCCGCAGGCCGTCCACCGCGGCGCTCATGATGCCGCCGGCGTAGCCCGCGCCCTCGCCGCAGGGGTAGAGCCCGGGCAGCGAGAGGCACTGAAGGTCGGCGCCCCGCTCCAGCCGAATCGGGCTGGAGGTGCGGGTCTCCAGGCCGGTGAGCACCGCCGACGGGCCGGCGTAGCCGGGCAGCTTGCGGTCAAAGGCGGCAAGCCCCTGCCGCAGGCCCTCCGCCAGTTCGGCGGGCAGCAGGCTGCCCAGATCAAAGGGGCGCACTCCCCGGTCGTAGGTGGGCACCACCGGGCCGGGGACCAGCCGGCCCTCCCCCTTGAGAAAGCTTTGCAGGTTTTCGGCCGGGGCGGTGTAGTCGCCGCCGCCCGCCTTAAAGGCCGCCTGCTCCAGCTGCCGCTGGAAGGCCACCGCCTTCATCGGGTCGCCGCCGAAATCGGCGCCGTCCACGCTGATGACCACCGCCGCGTTGGCGTTTTTGCCCGCCCGGGCGTGGTAACTCATGCCGTTGGTGAGCACGCCGCCCTCCTCGCTGGCGGCGGCCACCACCTGCCCGCCGGGGCACATGCAGAACGTATAGACACACCGCCGGCCCACATGGTGACTGAGCTGGTACTCCCCCGGCGGCAGCGCCGGGTGGCCGGCGGCGGCATGGTAGAGACCCCGGTCGATGTCCGCCTGCAGGTGCTCGGCCCGAAAGCCCACCGAAAAGGGCTTGGCCGAAAGGGGCAGACCCCTTTGGGCCAGCATGGCGAAGGTGTCCCGGGCGGAGTGGCCCACCGCCAGCACCAGCCGCTGGCAGGCCAGGGGGCCGGCGGCGGTCTCCGCGCCCGCCAGCCGCCCATTTTTCACCACAAGGCCGGTGAGGGCGGTGTCAAAGAGCACCCGCCCGCCCAAAGCCTCGATCTCGGCGCGGATGGAGGCGATGATCCCCCGCAGCAGGTCGGTGCCCACATGGGGCTTCTGCTTCCAGGCGATCTCCTCCGGCGCGCCGTGGGCCAGCAGGGTATCGGTGACAAAGCCGCACAGCTCATCCCCGATGCGGGTGGTGAGCTTGCCGTCGGAAAAGGTGCCCGCGCCCCCCTCGCCGAACTGGATGTTGGCCTCCGGGTCCAGGGGGCCGCCGGCGAAAAAGCGCTCCACCGCCGCCACCCTTCTTTCCAGGGCCGGGCCCCGCTCCAGCACCAGCGGGCGGTAGCCCGCCCTGGCCAGCGCCAGCGCGGCGAACAGGCCCGCGGGCCCCAGGCCCACCACCACCGGCGGGCTTTCCAGCGGCGCGCCGCCGGGCACCGGGCGGTATTCGGCGTGGCGGGCCAATGCAACGCAAGGCGCGGAACCGGCCAGGGCCAGTTCCGCACCTTCGTCCTTGAGGCGCACGCCGATGGTGTATACCAGGGAGGGCCGGCCGCGGCGGGCGTCCACCGAGAGGCGGGCCACGCCGGCGCCGGCCACATCACCGGGCCGTACTTTCAAGATCTTCCGCGCCCGCTCCGCCGCCTCGGCCTCCGGCCGGGGCGTGTCCAGGGGCAGGCGCACCCCGCGCACCAGCAGCATCAGCCCTGCGCCCCGCTGGCGCTCACCTGGCACTCCACCGAGTAGCTGCCGGTGGCGAAGATCGTGGTGGAGGCCGGGATCTGGATGCTGGCGGCCAGCTTTTCCCGGCCCTCGGCGATCTGGATGTCGGAGGCGTCCACCACCGCCACCACGCTGTTGGGGCTGAGGGACTCCAGTTCCTCCTCCGGGCCCACCAGCGTCACGTTGCTGATGCGGGAATCCAGCGCCTTGATCGTCATGTTGGCGGGCTGGTTGATCACCCGGATCTGGCTGACGTTGATGGTCTTGGTGGTGTATCCCTGGACGTTGAAGGTGAGGTTCACCGTGGTGATGTTGTCGCGGCTCTCCACCCCCTTGGGCAGGTTCACCTGCAGCTGATAGACCTTGTCCAGCTGGAAACTGGACAGATCAAAGTCGCTGACGGTGATCTCGGTGAGGTTCTGGATCACCGACGGCCGGCCGGAGACCACCATGGTCTGCTGGCTGAGGGTGTAGTTCAGCGACGTGAGATCGAAGTTGGGGGGATAGTTGATGAAGTTGACGCTCAGCGGCAGTTCGGCGTTCTGGTAGACCGTGAGGTTCACGTCCACGATGGAGTTGTCCAGGCTGGAGAACTCCAGCTGCATGGGCTGGTTGTTGGCGTCCCGCACCTCCAGGGTGACGGTGGCGATCTTGCTGGTGGAGAGGTTCTCCAGATCGGTGCTGCCGGGCACCTTGGCCACGATGCTGCCGATCTTCTCCACCTCGCTCTCCGGCCCGCGCACCGTGACGATGGCGGGGGCGGCGGTGGTGCTGTGGAGCACATAGCCGTCGGCGATGGTGATCTGCTGGTCCATCTCCACCTGCACGTTGAACTCCTTGCTCTCGATGGTGTCGAACACCACAGTGACGGTGTCGGTGGTGGAGGCGCTCACCCGGGAGGCGCTGTTGCCCAGCACCCGCACCAGCAGGTTCAGCTCCCAGGTGCCCGCGCCCTTGACCACCGAGTAGTCGGGATAGACCAGCACGTTGTCCGCCGTGAGGCCGTAGACGTCGGTGCCGTTGCCGGCAAGGTCCACCGTGACCTGGGCCATGGGGTCGTTGATGATGTCCAGCCCCAGCGCCGTGTACATCTGGCTGTCCTGGTCAAAGTTCACCGGCACGCCCTTGAGTTTGGTGTCCTGGTTGGGGTCGATGAAGACGGTGACGATGGTCCAGATCATCAGCGCGATGACCAGCGAGAGCAGGATGTTCAGGCCCCGGTTATTCAGAATGGAACGGTCAATCTTTCTTTTTTTCATGTTTCCCTCTCCAGAACAGGGCTTTTTTCGGTTCCTTCTCCTCGGGAGGCACCAGTTCCTCCTGCAGAAGGTTGAACAGGTTCTGCCGATCCAGCCGGCGGATGAGCACCCCGTTTTTGGCCATGGAGATGATGCCGGTCTCCTCGCTGACCACCACCACCACGGCGTCGGAATTTTCGCTCATGCCCAGGGCCGCCCGGTGGCGGGTGCCCATGTCCTTGCCGATCTCCAGGTTGTCCGACAAAGGCAAGACGCACCCCGCCGCCTTGAGGGTACCGTCCCGCACCACCACCGCGCCGTCATGCAGCGGGGTGCCCTCGTAGAAGATGGTGCCCAGGATCTCCGGGTTCACGTCGGCGTTGATGGCGGTGCCGGTGCGGATGATCTCCGAGAGGTTGGAACCCCGCTCCAGCACGATCAGCGCGCCGGTGTTGGTGTCGCTCAGCTGCTCCGCCGCGTCGCAGATGGCAAGGCAGGCGTTCTGCCACTTGCCCCGCAGGCTGGGATCGGTGCGGCGGCTGTGGAACAGCCCCGCCGCCCATTTATCCGTGCGGCCCACCTGCTCCAGCGCCCGGCGCAGTTCCGGCTGGAACAGCACGATCAGGGCCAGAAAGCCGATCTGCAGCACCGCGTTCATCAGATAGGTCACGGTGCGCAGCTCCAGCGCATAGGCAAAGGCATAGCCCACCAGCACCACCACAGCGCCCTTGGCCACCTGGGCCGCCCGGGTCTTGCGCACCAGGGCGATCACCTCGTAGACCACGAAGGCGACGATCAGGATGTCCAGGATGTTGCGCGGGTCCTGGGTGATGGCGCGGAAATTGTGGAACACCATGGACAGCGTCCCGCTTTGAAACCAGTCTGGCAAGCCAAGCCCTCCCTTTCAGGCGTTTCAGCGCGGCAGCGCGCCGAAAATCTCATCCTTCAGTATAACATACCGCTCTTTTCTTGAAAACACATTTTTGGGGCATCTTTACATAATTTACACATTCCCGCCTTCCAGCAGGGCCACCGCGTGCGCCGCGATGCCCAGGCCCTCGCCGGTAAACCCCAGGTGCTCCTCGGTGGTGGCCTTCACGCTCACCGCCCCCGCCTCCATGCCCAGCGCGGCGGCGAGGTTTTGGGCCATGGCGGGGATGTGGGGCGCCAGCTTGGGCGCCTGGCAAAGGATGGTGGCGTCCACGTTCACCGGCTTCCAGCCTTTTTGGGCCAGCAGCGCCGCCACGCGGCGGGCCAGGGCCAGGCTGTCCGCCCCCTTGTAGGCGGGATCGGTGTCCGGGAAGTGTTTGCCGATGTCCCCCAGGGCCGCCGCGCCCAGCAGGGCGTCCATCACCGCGTGGGTGAGCACGTCCGCGTCCGAGTGGCCCAGAAGGCCCTTTTCATAGGGGATCTTCACCCCGCCCAGGATGAGGTCCCGCCCCTCCACCAGTTTATGTACGTCGTAGCCGTGGCCGATGCGCATGGCCTTCTCTCCTTTCAGGTCATCGGGGGTGGTGATCTTGTAGTTTTCGTACTCGCCCGCCACCAGCCGCACCGGCCGGCCCGCCCGCTCGAACAGCTGGCAGTCGTCGGTGACCGCCTCGTCGCCGGCCAGCGCCAGATAGGCCGCCCGGTCAAAGCACTGGGGGGTCTGCATGGCGAAGAGTTTTTCCCGGGGCGGGGTGCTCTCCACAAAGCCGGCGGCGTCCGCCGCCTTGACGGTGTCCTTCACCGGCACCGCCGGGGCCGCCGCGCCCGTCGCCGCCGCCGCCTCCAGCGCCCGGGTGATCACCCCTTCGCTCACAAAGGGGCGGGCCGCGTCATGGATGGCCACCAGCTGCCCCTGCGCCGCCCGCACGCCGGCCAGGGCGCTGAGGGCCCGGGTGGCGCCGCCCCGCACCAGCGTCACCGGCTTTTGGCAGTGGGCCGCCGCCGCCCGGGCGGCGGTCTCGTCCGCCCCGGTGACGATCACCAGCTCGGTCACAAGGGGGTGGCGGTCAAAGGCCGCCACGCTGGCGGAGAGCACCGTGCCCCCGCCCAGCGGAGCCGCCAGCTTGTCAAACCCCATCCGGCGGGACGAACCCGCCGCCACCAGCACCGCCGTGACCGTCTGTTTCATTGTGCAGCCCTCCGCTTTGATCCGTTGTCTTTTGTATATTATTATAATGGATATACACAAAAAAATCCACCGGCGGTTGCCGGTGGACAGGGCGTTCCTTGTTCGGATGTCTCACGCCCGGCGCTGTTTTTTGTCCAGACGCATCTTGTCGGCGATCATGGCGATGAACTCCGAGTTGGTGGGCTTGCCCCGCAGGTTGTGGATGGTGTAGCCGAAGTAGCTGTTCAGCACCTCCACGTCGCCCCGGTCCCAGGCCACCTCGATGGCGTGGCGGATGGCCCGCTCCACCCGGCTGGCGGTGGTGCCGTTCTGCTTGGCGATCTGGGGATAAAGGCGCTTGGTGACGGCGTTGATGTAGTCCGGGTCGGCGGCGGTGAGCAGGATGGCGTCCCGCAAAAACTGGTAGCCCTTGATGTGGGCGGGCACCCCGATCTGGTGCAGGATCTCGGTGACCACCATCTCGTCACTGCCGCCGGCGCGGCTCGCTGCGGCGGCGGTGCCGGCGCGGGTGACCCGGCTCACCAGGCTGGTCTCGTCAAAGGGTTTGAGGAAGTAAAAGGCGAAGCCGCTGTCCAGCAGTTCCTGCTCCAGCTGCTCGTTCTGAAACGCGCCGGTGACGTAAAACTGGGCGTGGCCGCCCTCCTGTTCATAGCGCTGTTTCACTGAGATGGCGTCCAGCCCGGGCATGAAGGCGTCCAGCAGCACCGCCTGGGGCCGCTGGCTGCGCAGCGCTTCCAGTGCCGCCGCGCCGTTCTTCTCGCACACATGCACCTCCACGCCCTTGGCCTCCAGGGCCGCCTTGCAGGCCGCGGTACAGCCCGCGCCGGTATCCGTCATCAGGAATTTGATCGGTTCCATTTTCTCTTCCTCCAAATTGTGTATTTCCCTTAACGAAACCAATTTTACCATATATTACCAATTTATGCAAGACTTTTTTCGTCCCTGCGCCACCAAACGCGCCCCTTTGCGGGCCAAATGCGCTGCAAAGCGTCTTTTTATGCGGCTTTGCGCGCGGCGGCCGCGTCGGCGCTGGCCAGCATATTCTCGGCAAAAATGCCAAAACCGCGGGTGGGATCGTTCACCAGCACATGAGTCACCGCGCCCACCAGCCGGTCGTTCTGCACGATGGGGCTGCCGCTCATGCCCTGCACGATGCCGCCGGTGGCCGCCAGCAGTGTGGGGTCGGTGATGCGCAGCACCATGTTCCGGTTGGGGTCCTCCTCGGTGAGGGAGACCCGCTCGATGACGGCGTCGTACCAGGCGGGCTCCTGGCCGTCGATGGTGGTGAGGATGCGGGCGGGGCCTTCGTACACCTCCTGGGCCTGGGCCACCACCATGTCCTGACCGTCCAGCACCCGGCGGATGGTACCGTAAACACCGGTGGCCCCGTTGATGAGGATGTCGCCCATGGCCGGCTCGCCGGTGAAGCGGCCCTTCAGTTCACCGGGCGCGCCCGCCGCGCCCGCCGCGTAGCCGGTGATGGTCACCGGCGCCACCTCGCCGCTGAGCAGCGTGATGGACTGGCCGGTGTCGGCGTCGCTGATGGAGTGGCCCAGGCCGCCGTAGATGCCGGTGGAATTGTCCACAAAGGTGAGGGTGCCGATGCCGGCGGAGGAATCCCGCACCCACATCCCCGCCCGCCAGGAACCGGTGTCCGCGTCCTGCACGGGCTGCAGCGCGGCGGTGTGCTGCGCGCCGTCCCGGGTGTAGACCAGCTGTACCGACCGGCCTTCCGACGCCTGGATGGCGGCGCTGACATCGTCGTTGTCCACGGTTTTTTGCCCGTCGATGCTCACGATCACATCCCCCATCTTCAGGCCCGCCGCCTTGGCCGGGTTCGCCATGCCGCCGGCGGTGCGGATGTCGGTAAAGGCCACCACCATGGCGCCGTCCGAGAACATCTTGATGCCGAAGGGCGTGCCGCAGACGGTGACCGCCCGGCGGTCCACCACCACCGCCCGCACCGTCTTCACCGGGATGACCCCCAGCACCGACAGGGTCACGTTGTAGCTGCCGCCGGCGGGCACCGCCTGGGCGGCGGCGGCGCCCTTGGGCTCCAGCGGCACGATCCAGGGCATCTGCGCCAGCGACAGCGTCTGCCCCTGGGGCACCATAAATGTATCGGGCAGCTGGGTGTAAAGATAGGTAAGGCAGCCCAGGGCCAGCGCGGCTGCGCCTGCCGCCAGCGTCAGGCAGCGCCTGAGGAATGTGAGCATACGAATCGACCTCCCCGCCGGGACGCCCCGCGCCCCGGGTGATCGGCCCGGTGCTTGCGCCGGGCCCTGATGATTAGTATGTGCAGCCGGCGCGGGATTATTGCCGCGCCCGCGGGGAGGCGGCGCGACACGCCGCCGATTGACAAACTCGTCGGCGGCTGGTACACTGAAAATTACTTTCGGGCGGGTATGGCGGAATTGGCAGACGCGCCAGACTTAGGATCTGGTACTTCGGTGTGCAGGTTCGACCCCTGTTACCCGCACCAAAAAAGGACGTGCTTTGCGGCACGTCCTTTTTTCTTTATTATGTTATGATGCTTATGATGCGGCGTTTTCAGCGGGGCAGCAAAAGAAGCGCGGCGACCACGCCGACCACCACAAGGCAGCCCAGCACCACCCACAGCGCGGCGTAGGAGTTCTTTTTCTTTTGCCGCCGGACCGGGACATAATCGTCGTCGTCATCCTGCTTCCGTTTGGCCTGTGCCGGCTGCGAAGCCGACTTCTTCATCTTCTCGTAGCCCATGATCACCCGGACGTTCTCGTCCAGCGCCTCACCGCATTGCTCGCAGAAAAAGCGCTCTTCATCGTTCAGGTGGCCGCAGCGCGCGCATTTCTTCGCCATAGTATAACCCCGTTTCTCAACTCCTTGTCAATAAATTTATTGTATATGCCCGTCATCCCTTCTGTCAAGCGTCCGGGACGGATTTCCCGGGATTTTTCCCTCTGTGCGGTCCCGACGCCGCCGTCCTTTCTGTTGTGACGGGCAAAGAGATGCGGCGCCCGAAAGCCGGGGGCGCCCCCGCCGCCCGGGTGCCGCCGGTCTTTCTCGCCGCACCTCCTGTTACCGGCGCCCCGGCCGGATCACCTCTCCCGTTCCAGTTTTAAAACGGACACCGTGGCCGCTCCGGACCGACTCATCACGTTGCTGTTGTAGGTCAGGGTAAAACTTGTCTGCGCCGGCACCTGGATGATGATGGAGTTGGAGCCGCAGGCGCTGGAAAGCGCAGCGCCTGTTTTAAAATAAACGCCGTACAGCAGATTGGAGGTGCCATTGTAAGACGGGGTGACCTGCATGTATCCGGCTTCTTCCAGGATCGCCGACACACTGTAGGTGACGCAATAGTACCCCGGGGCAAGCTCGATCCGGCTCTCGTCCCCGAGCACGATGTTCCCCGTGGGGTCTTCCGTGCCGGGCAGCAGCGGGATGGGCTGCCCGTTTTCAAACCGCCGTTCGAACATGAAGAACGATGCAAAACAGTCCTCCGCAGACTCGCCCTGCGGGCCCTGGGGTCCCTGTTCGCCCTGCGGGCCCTGAGGCCCCGGTTCGCCCTGCGGGCCCTGAGGCCCCGGTTCGCCCTGCGGGCCCTGAGGCCCCGGTTCGCCCCGCGGGCCCTGGGGACCTTGTTCGCCCTGCGGACCCTGAGGACCTTGTTCGCCCTGCGGACCCTGAGGGCCTTGTTCTCCCTGCGGGCCCTGGGGACCTTGTTCGCCCTGCGGGCCCTGAGGGCCTTGCTCGCCCTGCGGGCCCTGAGGGCCTTGGGGGCCTTGCTCCCCCTGCGGCCCCTGTTCGCCCTGCGGGCCTTGAGGCCCCGGTTTTCCCTGTGTACAGCCGCATCCGCAGCAGTCATGCGGACGTTCCCAATATGTCTTGAACGCACAGGATCTGCGTCCGGTTTTGTCCTTTTCCATACTGCTCTCACCCCATAACCAGAATGTTTTGTTCCAGTATATGTCCGGGGCGTGACCCCCGTGCCCCCTGCCGCTTTTTCAAAAGCGCACCCCTCCCCCCGCGGATCGCCCGCAGCGCCTGCGCCGCCCCCACCGCCGGCAAAAGTGTACTTTCCACAAACACACCGGCCCGTTTTTTAGTTTTGCAGTGCAATCTGCTAAAGTGATAAATTTTTTTATTTAACTATGTCCAGAAAAATATTGACATCCTCTTTTCGGAGTGGTATATTTGACGAAATTGAATATGAAGGCTGTGACGAAGAATGGCCGGGGTTGGCCCGCTGCAGAGAGCCGGTGGTCGGTGTGAACCGGCGCGGTACCCCCCAATGCCTCTCCCTTCCGAGCCGGAGCCTGAACCTCCCCCATGGGGTCAGTAGGGTGTCCCGCGAATGCTGCGTTAACGCATAGAGGTTGTTTGACTTCGAACAAAAGCAAAGGCTGTGACGAAGACGGACCCGCAACGAATTTCCCAGAGAGCCGGGGGTGGTGTGATCCCGGTAAAGGACTGCGGCGCTCCCATCCCTTCCGAGCCGGAGGCCCCAAAGGCGAAGAGCCGAGTAGGCGCCCCCCGAGAGTGCTGCGTCAGTGCATAGAAGTTTGTGGACTTCGAAGAGGTGGCGGATCTTTGTATCCGCAATTTGAGTGGTACCGCGAGTGTAGAACTTACACCCGTCTCAAAGCAAAATTCGCTTTGAGACGGGTGTTTTTCGTTTCAGGGCAGTGTGGAAAGGGGAAAAAACATGTTATCTCTCGACAAAGTATTCGACGCCCAGCGGGTGCTGAAAAGCATCGTGCGGGAAACGGCGGTGGTCAGGGCCTACGGCATCGCGCCGGAATGCGAACTGTACCTAAAGCCGGAAAACCTGCAGATCACCGGCTCCTTCAAGGTGCGGGGCGCGGGCTACAAGATCGCCATGCTCACCGAAGAGGAAAAGGCGCGGGGCGTCATCGCCTGCTCGGCGGGCAACCACGCCCAGGGCGTTGCGCTGGCGGCTTCCAAAAACGGCATCAAGTCGCTGATCTGCCTGCCGGACAGCGCCCCCATCTCCAAGGTGGAGGCCACCAAAGCCTTCGGCGCGGAGGTCTGCCTGGTGGAAGGCTGCTACGACGACGCCTACCAGAAGGCGCTGGAGCTGAAGGAGGAAATGGGCTACACCTTCGTACACCCCTTTGACGATGAGAACGTCATCGCCGGCCAGGGCACCGTTGCCCTGGAGATCCTGGCCGATCTGGACAACATCGACGCCATCATCGTGCCGGTGGGCGGCGGCGGCCTCATTTCCGGCATCGCCTACACCGCCAAGCAGATCCGCCCGTCGGTGAAGGTGTACGGCGTGCAGGCGGCGGGCGCGCCCAGCATGTTCAACTCCATCCGGGACGGCGCCATCGAGTGCCTGGACAGTGTGCAGACCATCGCCGACGGCATCGCGGTGAAGCAGCCGGGCGAAAACACCTTCCAGCTGGTGCACGACTATGTGGACGACATCGCCCTGGTCAGCGACGACGAGGTGGCCTCGGCCATCCTGGCGCTGATGGAAAAGCAGAAGATGATCGCCGAGGGCGCGGGCGCCGTTTCGGTGGCCGCGGCCATGTTCGGCAAGTTCCCGCTGGCGGGCAAGCGGGTGGTGAGCGTTGTATCCGGCGGCAACATCGACGTGACCAGCCTCTCCCGGGTCATCGACCGGGGCCTGCTCAACAGCGGCCGGTCCTCCAGCCTGCTGATCGAGCTGATCGACAAGCCCGGCCAGCTGAAGGACATCTCCCGCATCATCGCCGACTGCGGCGGCAACGTCACCGGCGTGCATTACGAAAAAGGCGCCACCGAGAGCGTGCACGGGGTGTTCCTGCGCATCGACATGGAGACCCGCGACTTCGACCATGTGAAGCTCATCACCGACTCTCTCAAGGCCGAACACTTCAAGATCGTTTGACATCCCCCGCCTTCCGGCGGATAAGACCACAACAAAGGAGGAAACACCATGATCCTTTCCGGCGCAGACATTCTTGTGAGGGCCCTCATCGAACAGGGGGTGGACACCGTCTTCGGCTACCCGGGCGGCCAGATCCTGAACGTCTACGACAGCCTGTATAAATACCAGAGCGAGATCACCCATGTACTCACCGCCCACGAACAGGGCGCCGCCCACGCGGCGGACGGCTACGCCCGCACCACCGGCAAGGTGGGGGTGGTGATCTCCACCTCCGGCCCGGGCGCCACCAACCTGGTCACCGGCATCGCCACCGCCTACCTGGACTCCGTGCCCATGGTGGCGCTGTGCGGCAACGTGTCCACCACCCAGATCGGCACCGACAGCTTCCAGGAGATCGACATCACCGGCGTGACGCTGCCCATCACCAAGCACAACTACTTTGTGGGCTCGGTGGACGAACTGGCGGACACCGTGCGCGAGGCCTTTCGCCTGGCCCAGTCGGGCCGACCGGGGCCGGTGCTCATCGACGTGCCCAAGGACGTGCAGACCGCCCTGTGCGAGTACGAGGCGCAGCCGCCGGTGAAGGCGGATGAGCCCATGGCCGCCAAGGAACTGCGGGTAGAGCAGGCGGCCGCCCTGATCAACGCCGCCCGCCAGCCCTTTGTCTACTTTGGCGGCGGCCTTGTGGCCGCCGGGGCCCAGGAGGAGATGCTGGCGCTGGCCGACAAGCTGGACGCGCCCATCGGCTGCTCCCTCATCGGCGTCTCCGGCATCCCCACCGACCATCCCCGCTTTCTCGGGATGCAGGGCATGCACGGCCACTACGCCAGCAGCCTGGCCCTGCACAACGCCGACCTGATCATCTCCCTGGGCGTGCGCTTCAACGACCGGGTCACCGGCGACCGCTCCCGGTTCGCCCCCGGCGCGCGGATCGTGCAGATCGACGTGGACGGCTCGGAACTTTCCAAAAACGTGCCCGCCGCGGTGGGCCTGCGGGGGGACGTAAAGCAGACGCTGCAGCGGCTGCTGCCCCTGGTGCACGAGGTCAAGAACCCCGAATGGCAGGACAAGATCGCCCGGCTGCGGGCGGAAGAAGCCGCCAGCCTTGACCGGCGGGAGGGCCTCACCCCCCGCAACGCCATCCTGGCGCTGAACAAATTCCTGGGCGAGAACACCCCGGTGGCCACCGACGTGGGCCAGCATCAGATGTGGGCGGCCCAGAACCTGGCTTTCAAACGGCCGCGGCGCTTTGTCTCCAGCGGCGGGCTCGGCACCATGGGCTACGGCATGGGCGCGGCCATCGGCGCGGCCTTCGGCACCCGGGAGCGCAGTGTGCTGGTGACCGGCGACGGCTCCTTCGGGATGTGCCTCAACGAACTGGCCACCGCCGTGACCTACCGGGTGCCCATGGTCATCCTGCTGATGAACAACGGGGTGCTGGGCATGGTGCGCCAGTGGCAGACGCTGTTCTACGGCAAGCGCTACTCCAACACCATCCTGAACCGCAAGACCGACTTTGTGGCGCTGGCCAAGGCCTTCGGAGCCGAGGGTGAGGCCGCCGGCACGCTGGAGGAGTTGAACGCCGCGCTGGGCCGGGCCTTCGCCGCCGACGGCCCCTACCTGATCGACTGCGCCATCGAAAAGGACGAATTTGTGCTTCCCATGCTGCCCCCCGGCGGCAGCGTGGACGACATCATTGTAAAGGTGGGTGACGACAGATGAACCGATACACCATCGCGGTGCTGGTGCGCAACCAGTTCGGCGTTCTGAACCGGGTGACCAGCATGTTCCGCCGCCGTCAGTTCAACATCAGCGCGCTGACCGTGAGCGAGACCGAATCCAACGAGTACTCCCGCATCACCGTCGTCTTTGACGGCGAGGAGGTGAAAAAGCAGCAGCTGGTCAACCAGCTGTACAAGCTGCCGGACGTGGTGTCCATCGAGGAGTTTTCCGACGACGACTCCATCAGCTGCGAACTGCTGCTGATCAAGATGGTCAACGAGCCGGGCACCCGGGAGGAGATCCGGGCCGCCGCCTCCGCCTTCGGGGCCGACACGGTGGATTACTCCAAGGACTCGATGATCTTCCGCCTGGCGGACACCACCCGCCGCATCGACGACTTTTTGAACTTCATGCGGGACTACGCCATCCTGGAGATCTGCCGCACCGGCTGCGTCTCGCTGCACAAGGGCAGCACTACCATTCGGCAAGCCATCAATTTCTGATGTGTTTATACTATTTATAAAAGAAAAGGGGTAACTACATCATGGCAAGGATCTTTTATCAGCAGGACTGCGACCTTCAAAAACTGGCGGGCAAGACCGTGGCCGTCATCGGTTACGGCTCCCAGGGCCACGCCCACGCGCTGAACCTGAAGGAGAGCGGCGTGAACGTGGTGGTGGGCCTGTACGAGGGTTCCAAGAGCTGGGCCAAGGCTGAGGCCCAGGGCATGAAGGTGATGACCAGCGCCGAGGCCGCCAAGATCGCCGACATCATCATGATCCTCATCAACGACGAGAAGCAGGCCGCCCTTTATAAAGAGAGCATCGAACCCTACATGACCGAGGGCAAGACCCTTGCCTTTGCCCACGGCTTCAACATCCACTTCGGCTGCATCAAGCCCCCGAAGAACGTGAATGTCATCATGATCGCCCCCAAGGGGCCCGGCCACACCGTGCGCAGCGAGTACCTGGCGGGCAAGGGCGTGCCGTGCCTGGTGGCGGTGGAGCAGGACGCCACCGGCGACGCGCTGGACATCGCCCTGGCCTACGCCCTGGGCATCGGCGGCGCCCGCGCCGGCGTTTTGGAGACCACCTTCCGCACCGAGACCGAGACCGACCTGTTCGGTGAGCAGGCGGTGCTGTGCGGCGGCGTGTGCGCCCTGATGCAGGCGGGCTACGAGACGCTGGTGGAAGCCGGCTACGACCCCCGCAACGCCTACTTCGAGTGCATCCATGAGATGAAGCTGATCGTGGACCTGATCTACCAGAGCGGCTTTGCCGGCATGCGCTACTCCATCTCCAACACCGCCGAGTACGGCGACTACATCACCGGCCCGAAGATCATCACCGAGGAGACCAAGAAGACCATGCGCAAGATCCTGAAGGACATTCAGGACGGCACCTTCGCCAAGGACTTTTTGCTGGATATGTCCAGCGCGGGCAGCCAGGTGCACTTCAACGCCATGCGCAAGCTGGCCGCCGAGCATCCCAGCGAGGTGGTGGGCCGCGAGGTGCGCAAGCTGTACAGCTGGAGCGACGAGGACAAACTCATCAACAACTGATCGCGGCCTTCGCGCCGCCCTCCCCCGCGGCCTGTGTCGGTCCGCGCGGGCCGACACAGCGCCGGGCGCCGCTGCCCACCGGGCGGCGGCGCTCCTTTGAAAGGAGACCGAACCAATGAAAAGCGATTCTTTGAAATGCGGCGCCCAGAACGCGCCGCACCGCGCCCTCTATCACGCCCTGGGCCTCACCGAGGAGGAGGTCAGCCGCCCGCTGGTGGGCATCGTGAGCAGCTACAACGAGATCGTGCCCGGCCACATGAATCTGGACAAGATCGTGGAGGCGGTGAAGCTGGGCGTGGCCATGGCCGGCGGCACCCCCATCGTCTTCCCCGCCATCGCCGTGTGCGACGGCATCGCCATGGGCCACACCGGCATGAAATACTCGCTGGTCACCCGCGACCTGATCGCCGACTCCACCGAGGCCATGACCCTGGCTCACGGCTTCGACGCGCTGGTGATGGTACCCAACTGCGACAAGAACGTGCCCGGCCTGCTGATGGCCGCCGCCCGGCTGGACCTGCCCACCGTGTTCGTCAGCGGCGGGCCGATGCTGGCCGGCCATGTGGACGGCGGACACACCAGCTTCTCCTCCATCTCGGAGGCGGTGGGCCAGTACAACGCCGGCAAGATCACCGAGGAAAAGCTGCGGGAGTACGAGCACAAGACCTGCCCCACCTGCGGCTCCTGCTCGGGGATGTATACCGCCAACTCCATGAACTGCCTCACCGAGGCCATGGGCATGGGCCTCAAGGGCAACGGCACCATCCCCGCCGTCTACTCCGCCCGGCTGGAACTGGCAAAGCACGCCGGCATGGCGGTGATGGACCTGGTGCGCAAGGGCGTGACCGCCCGCCAGATCATGACCAAAGAGGCGCTGATGAACGCCCTGACGGTGGACATGGCCCTGGGCTGCTCCACCAACAGCATGCTGCACCTGCCGGCCATCGCCCACGAGTGCGGCGTGGAGCTGAACCTGGACGTGGCCAACGCCATCAGCGAGAAAACCCCCAACCTGTGCCACCTGGCCCCCGCCGGCCGCACCTACATCGAGCAGCTGGACGAGGCGGGCGGCGTGTACGCGGTGATGAACGAACTCTCCAAGAAGGGCCTGCTTCACACCGACTGCATGACCGTGTCCGGCAGCACCATCGGCGAGTGCATCGCCGAGTGCCCCAACCTGAACCACTCGGTCATCCGCCCGGTGGAAGACCCGTACAGCGAGACCGGCGGCATCGCGGTGCTGCGGGGCAACCTGGCCCCCGAGGGCAGCGTGGTCAAGCGCAGCGCCGTGGCCCCCGAGATGCTGGTGCACGAGGGCCCCGCCCGGGTGTTCGACGGCGAGGAGGAGGCCCAGAAGGCCATCAACGCCGGCCTCATCCACCCCGGCGACGTGGTGGTCATCCGCTACGAGGGGCCCAAGGGCGGCCCCGGCATGCGGGAGATGCTCAACCCCACCTCCGCCATCATGGGCATGGGTCTGGGCAGCAGCGTGGCCCTCATCACCGACGGCCGCTTCAGCGGCGCCACCCGTGGCGCCTGCGTGGGCCACATCACCCCCGAGGCGGCCTCCGGCGGCCTGATCGGCGTGGTGGAGGAGGGCGACACCATCCGCATCGACATCCCCGGCCACTCCATCGAACTGCTGGTGGACCAGGCGGTGCTGGAGGAGCGGATGAAGCACTTTGTGCCCAAGAAAAAGGAGGTCACGGGATACCTCAAGCGCTATGCCTCGCTGGTCTCCGGCGGCGCTTACGGGGCGATCCTGAACTGATATGGACAACACCGAACGCAAAACGCTGGCCGCCGGCCTGGACGCGCTGGCCATCTTCCGCCCCCTGCTGGCCGACCCGGTGCTGGCGGCGCTGAAGGAGTATCTGGACGCTCCCGCCGCCGGGCGCTACGCCGCCTTTGTGGCGGCGCTGTACGAGGCGAACGGGGGCGAACTGGGCCGGCACATCCTGCGCCTGTGCGAGGACAGCGACAACGTCTATGTGCGCACCGTGGGCGCGGGCAGGCCCGTGCCGGAGCATCTGGCCGCGGCGCTGACGGCGGAGCTGACCAGCCTGCAGCGGCTGGCGGACCTTGCCCCCGAAGCGCTGCTGGAGGATCTGCCCCAGCCGGCGGCCCCCCTGCCCCGCTACGCCTTTGGCGGGGTGGACCTGCCCGGCAGCTACCTGCACCGGGTGGAGAACATCCACCGCTACGGCTACGGCATCTGGGCCGCCAACCGGATGTTCTATCTGGACGAGGCGGGCCGCATCACCCCGGTGAGCCACCCGGACGCCACCAGTCTCGACGATCTGGTGGACTACGAGGCCCAGCGGGCGATCATCCTGCGCAACACCCGGGCGCTGCTGGCGGGCAAGCCGGCGGCGAACATTCTTCTCACCGGCGACGCGGGCACCGGCAAATCCTCGGCGGTGAAGGCCATCGGCAACGCCCTGTTCGCCGAGGGGCTGCGCATCATCGAGGTGCGCAAGGACCAGTTGCGGGCCATTCCCCGGGTGCTGGACGAACTGGCGGCCAATCCCCTCAAGTTCGTGCTCTTCATCGACGACCTCTCCTTTTTGAAAGACGACGACAATTACAGCGCCCTGAAGGCGGTGCTGGAGGGCTCGGTGACCGCCAAAAGCAAAAACGTGGTGATCTACGCCACCAGCAACCGGCGGCACATCATCAAGGAGAAATTCAGCGACCGGGAGGGCGACGAGGTGCACCGCAACGACACCATGCAGGAGCTGGTGAGCCTGTCGGAGCGGTTCGGCATCCACATCACCTTCTCCAAGCCCGACAAGGCCACCTTCCTGCACATCGTGCGGCATCTGGCCGCGGCGGGCGGGGTGCAGCTTCCCGCCGATGAACTGGAGCGCCGCGCCGAGCGCTACGCGCTGGAGCGGGGCGGGCGTTCGGCCCGCCTGGCCCGTCAGTTTGTGGACGGCCTGCTGGCCGGCATGTGACACGATACGCAAAAACGAGGTCTGCTTTGTGCCCCATTGCACAAAGCAGACCTCGTTTCTTCTCCATAAAGCACGAAACAAAATGCCCCGTCTGCGCCGTATAAAGGGTGTGTGGCCGCTGTGAGGCCGCCGTCAAAGGAGGTCATTCCATGAAACGCACCCTCACCACCGCGCTGGCCTGCGCCGTTCTGCTGGCGGGCTGCGCCGCCCCCGCTTCCACCGCCGGCGTGCCGGGCAGCACGCCCGCTGCTTCCCTGCCAAAGGCGACGCCCGCGCCTTCCCCCAGCCCGGCTCCCAGAGAGGTGAGCCTGGAGGAATGGAGGGCCGCCATGCCCCCGAACGCCCCGTCGTTTTCCCTCGAGGACGTCGAGCCCACGCTGGATGAAAATGTGCTCTGGCCCGACCAGGTAGAACTCTTCATCCCGTATTGGGAGGGCACCCTGGAGGAGGCGGACGCGGCCTTCGGCCTGCCGGCGGGCTCCTTCACTGTGTGGGAAGACTCATACTTTCACCCCTCGGAGGGGACCATCGCCATCCGCGCCGGGGGCTATGCGCCGCCGAAGACCCCGGTGCAGCGGGTCACGGTGGACGTGCCCTGGGTGGAATCCCGCTTCGACCGGTCCGCCGCCTACACCGTGCCCGCCGCTCTGGACGAGCAAGCCTGCGCGCTGGCCGCGGCCCAATACTTCCTGTACCACCATCACGGGCTGCACCACGGCCTTGACCCCAGCGAATACGACGAGGCGACCTGGAGCTACACCTCCACGGCGGGGGCGATGTACGTTCGTTACAGCGAGCTGGAGCAGTTCCTCGGCTGCGTGTTCACCCCCGCCATGGGCGGCGGGATGCTGGGCGGCCCCCTTGCCGCGGACGCCCGTCCCGAGCCATCCCTGTTCTACCAGGGGGAGGGCGACACCATCCGCTTTATGATGAGCGACGCGGGCAGCGATATCTCCCACTGCGGCACGGCGTACACCGAGCCCGCCCTTCAGCCGGACGGCAGCCTGCTGTTCTGGCAGCTGTCGCTTCATCTGGACGAGGAGGATGAAAACTTTGTGGGATGGGGCGAAGGCAGGCAGTACACCCCGGTGGAGGCGTATGTCACGCCGGTGCGGCTGGTGCTGAGCGACAGCGGCTGGCGGGTGGCGGAATACAGCCTGTCCCTTTAACCCCCGCCCGAAAAAGCCCGCCGCGCCAAAAAGGGTGACGCGTGTCTCGGGTGAAAAAGTTCCGTCTTTGCCAAACAAAAAGGGTGCTGCGCACACGCAGCACCCTTTTTGTTTGGCAGGGGCAGAAGGATTCGAACCCTCGGCACGCGGTTTTGGAGACCGCTGCTCTACCAGCTGAGCTATACCCCTAAATTTGAGCACTCATTTACTATACAAAAAAACGCCGAGAAAGTCAAGCCCTCCCGGCGGGTTTCGGCCCTGTTTTTTTGTCCTCTCATTTTTTGAAAAAAAGTGTTGACATTCGCCGCTTCCTTGGATATAATAATACACGTCGCCAATCGCGATGTGGCCCGGTAGTTCAGTCGGTTAGAACGCTAGCCTGTCACGCTAGAGGTCGTGAGTTCGAGCCTCATCCGGGTCGCCATTTGCTGTTATAGCTCAGTCGGCAGAGCACATCCTTGGTAAGGATGAGGTCGTGCGTTCGAATCGCATTAACAGCTCCAAAAAGCCGCTTGAACGCAATGTTCAAGCGGCTTTTGCTTTTCCCCGCGCCGGACGCCGCCCCGCGTTTGGCGCACGTTGGGTATGAAGAAACAGCCTGGGGGCGGGCCAGAGCCCGCCCCTCCCGGCCGCCCCGCGCTGCGGGGCGGCTTTTTGTTTTCGGACATCGCGTTCATGCCGCCCGGGCGCAGACAGCAAAAGAGACAGTCCCCGGGGGACTGCCTCTTTGTTGTGTAAAGCACTGCTTTGCGTCCTCTTCACCAGTTGTCCACGTTGCCGGAGCCGTCCCCATTTCCCCCGCCGGTGACGACCTGGTTGCCGCCGGGCACTACCTCAAACGTACCTTCGCCCCGGCCGCCGCCGGGCTGGGGTTCGGGCGCGGGGCTGTCGGAGGAGCCGGCGGCATCCTGGGCCGCCTGCTGCGCTGCCTGTTGCGCCGCCGCCTGGGCGGCGGCCTGGGCCGCAGCCTGCTCGTCCGCCGCCTTGGTGGGGCAGCTGGCGGAGGTGTGGCCGGTCTGCCCGCAGTAGGCGCAGCTCACGTCCCGCACGGTGAGGGCGTACTCCGCGCGGGCCTCGCCCGCCGCGGCGGTGATGGTGGCGGTGCCCACCTTCACCGCCTTGACCCTGCCGTTTGCGTCCACGGTGGCCACGCTCTCGTCGCTGGACGTCCAGGTGATCGCTTGGTCGCTGGCCGTCTCGGGCAGCACGCTCACCTTCATGGTGGCGGAGTTGCCGATGGTCAGCGTGCCCTCGCTCCTGTCAAACGCCAGGCTCTCCACCCTGGTGGTGACGGTCACATGGGTGGTGGCGGTCAGGACGACGGCATCGTCCTCCCCGGCCGGCGTTGCCGCCGCGCTCTCCGCCTTCAGGGAAGGCACCGGATCGCTCGCCGGGGCACTCCTGGCGGTGGAGGCGGAGGCGGCTTCGGACGCCGCCCCTTCAGAGGGCGCGGATGCGGGGGCCGAACTCCCTTTCGAAGCGGCTGCCGGGGCCTCCTCCGCACCGGCGTCCGCCATCCGCGTCTGGGTCATGGTGACGGTGATGTCCGCCTCGCCGTTGGCCACCGCGGTGACCAGGCCGGTCTCGTCCACCGTGGCCACGCTCTCGTCGCTGGAGGCATAGGCGAAGGTCACACCGGTGGCGTCCTCCGGCGTCGCCTTCGCGTCCAGCCGGGCGGTGTTCTCCCCGTTCACCACCAGCGCCAGGGTCTCGGGGGCGCTCACTCCCCGGGCGGGCACCTCCACCGTCACCGGGCAGACGGCGGTCAGCGCGCCGTCCCCGGCCGTGACGGTGATGTCCGCCCTGCCCGCCCCCACCGCGGTGACCAGGCCGTTTTCGTCCACCGTGGCCACCGCCTCGTCCGAACTGCTCCAGGCCGGCGTGAGCTTTTCCGCCGCCTTGGCCACGGCCTCTTCGGTGGCCTCGCCCGCGCCGTAGGCCGGCGTCAGCAGGGAGGTCTCGCCCTTTTCCAGCCGCAGCGCCCCGGGCAGGCTCACCGAGTCGATCTTCGCCCCGCAGGCCGCGAGGCTCAGCGCCAGCACCCCCGCCAGGGCGAAGGCGGCCGCCTTCGCAAGGATGTGTTTCATGCTATCGCGCCCTTTCCTTGGTCATTCCCGGACCCGGGCGGGTGTCGCCGCCCGGATCGGTTTGGTTTTCATTTTGGTTATAGTGCCGTTGCGGCAAAATGTTAAAGACAGCGGGCCTGTGAACAAAAATATTTTTCGGCGCCCGCCGGGGCGGGTCTGCACGGCACAGCAGACGATCGGCACGGCCACGCGCGGTAAAAAACGCAGTTTTACGCTTGCCCTTTTCATTCTTGAAAATTTATACTATAATATAGCATTAAATCCACAGAACATCTGCCGGTCATCGCGGAGCATGTCCCGGGCCGGTTCCGCATTTCGCATTATAACAAATTCAGCCGTGGGAGGGATTATTGTGTTCAATCTGTTTCCGGAAGAAGAAACCAGATTCACCTGGGACTCTGTTGGCAGTGTGATCGACGGGCAAAGGAATCTGGGCGACACCATGCCGGTATTCATCTACCGCTTGCTGCAGTTCACTCTTAAAGACGAACTGGTCCGGCGCTATGGCAACGAGGAGATGATCGACATCTTCCGCAGCGCGGGGGAATTGGCGGGCAAGGAGTTCGCCGCTCATCTCCTGGACCTGGACCTGCCCTTCAACGAATTTGTCGCCCAGCTTCAGAACGTACTGGAAGAAAGCAAAATCGGTATTCTCCGTGTGGAGAGTTTTGACCCGGCCACCGGCAAAGCCATGCTCACCGTGGGGGAAGACCTGGATTGCTCCGGCCTGCCTGTCACGGGCGAGACGGTGTGCAACTACGACGAAGGATTCCTCGCAGGCGTGCTGAAGGTGTACACAAAAAAAGATTATGTGGTCACCGAGGTGGATTGCTGGGCCACCGGCTCCCGCGTTTGCCGGTTCAAGGCGGAGGTGAAAGCACCGGAGTGTGCCCACGATGCCTAAAAAAGATATTGAACTGCTGGTCGAACAACTTCGCACCATTTTATTAAACAAACCGGTACCCAAAGACAAACGCGTGGAGGATCCGGATTTGGCCACCCTGCAGGATGGCATTTTCTATCTGGGCGATTGCCTGGCGGAAGCCAGCGACTTTCTGCATCACCTGCAGGTGGGCGAACTGGACGCCACGCCCCCCGGCCGGCACAACTTCCTGGCCGGCGGCCTGAAGGAACTGCACTCCGCGCTGCGGCATCTCACCTGGCAGGCAAACCAGGTGGCAAACGGCGATTACAGCCAGTGTGTCAATTTCCTGGGTGATTTCTCCACCTCGTTTAACCAGATGATCCGCCAGCTGGCCGAACGGGAATCCAAACTGAAGGTGCAATCCCGCATGCTCACGGAATCGGTGGAACTGATGAAGTCGGTGATGGACGGGCTGCAGGACTGGATTCTGGTCACCCTGCAGGACACCGGCGAGATCGTGTATGCCAACCAGAGCGCGCGGCAGTTCCTTTTCAATCCCGACCCTGCCCGCAAGAGCTGCAGGCGCTATCAGGAGTTTTTGGACCACCTGCAGCGCTGCGGTCAGGCGCCGGAAGAAAGCCATATCTTTGAATACCATTGCAGCCAGACCCACAAGACCTTTCGGATCCGCACCTACGAGATCCAATGGAGCGAGAAACTGGCGTGCGCCCACATCATCTCGGACGTGACCAGCGAACGCAAATACCAGGAGCAGATCGAGGGCTTTGCCTATGTGGATGAGTTGACCGGGCTGCACAACCGCCGTTTCTGCCTGGAAAATCTGGCAAAGCTGCTGGAGGAAAAAACAGATTTTTCCTTCTGCATGATCGACCTTGACTGTCTGAAATACGCCAACGACAACTTTGGCCATGGCGCCGGCGACGAATATCTGCGCACGGTTGCCCGGCAGCTGCAGCAGATCAGCCGCTCCACCGATATGGTTTGCCGCATCGGCGGGGATGAGTTTGCCGCCATGTTCCCCCACTGCAAGGCCCAGGTCATTCTGGACAAGATGGAACATCTGGATCGCATCCTTGCGGACCAGCCCGCGCAATTCCCCATGTCCATCAGCTATGGCGTTATCTATGTAAACGGAGAGGGATCTCCCACCGTGAAGTCGCTCATGGAACAGGCGGACGCGCGGATGTATGTGCTGAAAGACATCAAAAAGGCCACACAGCAGGGTTCGGGCGGCATGGTGGTGTCCTTTGCCTGGTCGAAAGATCTGGAGACCGGCAACCCCCTCATCGACGCCGAGCACAAGGAGTTGATCCAGGCGATCAACCGGCTGCTGGAGGCCTGCGCCGCCGGCAAAGGGAGGGATGAGCTGAGCGGTACCATCGACTTTTTGACCCAGTACACCCGCACCCATTTTATTCACGAGGAAGAGTTGCAGGTGCGCTACGGCTATCCGGATTACGCCAACCACAAGCGCTTTCACGAGACCTTCATCAAGGTGGTAGAAAGGCTGGCGGCCCGCCTGAAGGAGGAAGGAGCCACCCCGCAGCTGATGACGGAGATCAACAAGCAGATGGTCGTCTGGCTGCTCAACCACATCAAATGCGAGGACGCAAGGGTGGCAGAACACATTCAAAGCCTGCAGTCCTGAGCCTCTGTGCGCAGGACGGTTCGTTTTCCCCGGCAGCAAAGAACCCCCGGGCCCCAAAAGGGCCCGGGGGTTCTTTGCTGCGCGTACAGCGCAGGCGCGTCAGGTGAGGTTTTGCAGGATCTCCTTGAGCCAGCCGTTCGCCTCGGATTTGGTGAACAGCTTGGAACCCACACCCTCCACGATGTACTGGGCGGCCGCGGCGTTGGCGGCCTGCACCGCGTCGGCCTGGCTGCCGCCGGCGTTTTTCGCGTTGTTCCAGGCGCTGCGCCACACCTGTTCCAGCAGGTCGCTCTGCTGCGCCGACTTGGTCTGCTGAGTGTTGGACGCGCTGATCGTGCTCTGGCTCGCTTTGCGGGCGGCGGAGGCCATCTCGCTCTGCAGTTTCGCCACCTGGGTGAGGTATTCGCTGCTGATGTCAAACTGCCGGTCGTAGTTCACGGCGGCGGCGTCCGCCACGGCGTTGGACAGGTTCTGCTCCAGCTGCATCTCATAGGCAAGACGCGTGGCCTGCGCGTCGGACAGCTGCGAATTGTACGCCTGCTGTGCCTGGCTTTTCCCCGCGTTCAGCTGGGTCATCAGTTCCGCCAGGTTTTGCCCGCGGGCTGTGTTGATCTCGTTGCGGCTGTTGCCGTAATTGTTGTAAACGCCTGCCAGGGTGGTCTCGGCCGCGCCGCCGCTGATGCCCTGGGCGCTGAGCTGCTGAGGCAGGTTTTTGAGGGTCATCATCTGGTTGATGTAGGCCTGCTGCAGGGCGCTGTCCGCGTTGCGGTCCACCCCCGCCGCCCCCTGGTCATAGTCGCTCTGCAGCTGCCCCAGGGTGGAGTTGTAGTTGTTTTTCAGCGCCTCGATCTGGCCGCTGTACGCGGCGTTCAGCGCGGCCATACTGCGGTCATAGGCCCTCTGTGCCGCCTCCCGCCTCTGCCGCTCCGCCTCCGCCGCCGCAGCCTGCTGCTGGGCATAGATGCTTTGCAGCAGCGACAGGTCGATGCCTGTGCCCGTCGCGGCGGTGCTGGCCGACGCGGTGGTGGTCTGGGTCTTGTTCTTGTTCTGGTTCTTTGTCTGGTTTTTCCATCCGGTGCCGTTCACCGCACCGCCGGTTCCTTCCACCAATGCCATCTGTCACAGCCTCCTTTCTCACGCCTCTCCGGCGGCATCCTCCACCGTCTCCTTCGCACTTGCCAGAACGCGGATCAAAAAGTCCGGAACCGGGGCGCCCATGGCGGCGGCGTTCTCCAGAATGCTGCCCAGCTCGGTGAGGATGTACCACACCAGCACCACCGGCAGCAGCAGCACCGTATAGTCGATGGGCAGGCCCGGCACCTTGGCCGCTACCATGCCCAGCACCGCGTCGGCCAGCGCCGCCACGATGACCACCACGATCATGCCGCCCTTGTGCCAGATGCCGCTGCGGGCCTGGGCGCTGGACCACTGCCCCGCCTTCATGGCCGCCGAGGAGCCGGAGATGTAGTCGATCACCATGCACGCCACCCAGGCCAGCACCAGCCAGCCCAGCCAGCCGAAGGCCGCGCCAAAGGCGCCGAAAACGCCCACGATGGCGGCCTTCATCACCAGAAAGATGTTGTTGTTTTCCATGGTCTTCTCCTCCTTTACTGCAGTGCCGCGCCGGCGGCGGTGAGCTTGTCCGCAAGTTCCGAAACGCCGATCGCCAGGTCAATCAGCTGCTGGCTCTGGGCCGCCTGGGCCGCCTCGATGCGCTCCAGCGCCTCCAGCACTCCGGTCAGGTCCACGGCGGGTTTTTCCTGCCCGGCCGGCTCCTCCACGGGCGGCCGCTGCTCTTCGCCCTCTTCCGGATGCTGGGCCGGGGCGGTGTAGTCCTGGCAGCCCAGGCCCAGGGCCAGCGCCTTGTTGCTCACAGCAGCCCGGTCGCCGGCGGACATGGGTCCCACAATGATGAAATCACCGTCATCCACGGCGGCCACCGCCAGGCTCTCCGCCAGGGTGCGGACGGCCGCCCGGTCGCCGCCGGAAACGGGGCCGATCTTCAGGGTATCAGAAGTAAACACAGGTCTCTCCTCCTCCTCGTTGTCGTTGGGCTGGAAGTAGATCCAGTCCCGGTCCACGTTCGCGCTGCCCACGCCGTACTTTGCGCCGTAGCCGATGCGCCCGAACTGCCAGCCGCAGAGTTTGTGCCCCAGGCTGCGGGTGTACTCGCCCCAGGCGGTGTTCACGTCCTCGATGGCCGCGCAGTCGTCAAAATCCGGATCGCCCGGGTCGGCGTAGTAATAGGCCAGCCAGAGCGGGCAGTCCAGCGCGTCGGTGTCGATGCGGCTTTTGGCCCAGCTGGCGGAGCAATACACACAGGGGGTGTAGCCCGCCGCCCGCAGCCTGGCGGCCGCCTCGTTCAGCAGGGCGGTGTTTTCCGCCGGGGTGAGGGTCATGGTCTGGCCCGCCTCCAGTTCCTGATCCAGCGCCACCCAACTGGTGATGCCCTTGCCCGCCAGAATCTCCAGCAGCACGTCCAGATGCTTGTGCAGGATGGCGCGGGCGGCGTCTGCGCTGCCCCCGTTTTTATTGTAGTAGTGATGCGTCAGAAAGATGTACGCGCCGGTGCGCAGGCCCGCCGCTTTGCAGTCGGCGGTGAACTGCCCGAAACGCACATCCATGAAATTGCCGTAGGCCGCCCGCAGAATGACGGTGGAAACGCCCGCCGCCCGGGCCGCCGCCGGCGTGAAGGTGTTTTGATGTTTTGAGACGTCGATTGCTTTTTG
>DSLFC04102__coassemble_793_pt1 | contig 28499 bp, 26 predicted proteins | sample DSLFC04102__metabat2_high_PE_037 | metagenome-assembled genome bin DSLFC04102
CGGACGCCGGTCAATAGTAATAATAGAAGTAGGGGTCACGCATCATCGCGCCGACGGCGGCGGCGATGAGCACGAAGAGCACCACCCACACCACCGCCATGATGGCGTAGAGGATGAGGTTGGCCCGGGCCCAGTTCTGCTTGGAGGGCTTGGTGTCGCCGCCAAAGGCCCACACCAGCAGCACGATAAAGCCCACCAGAGGGATGGCGGCCACGATGCTGCTCCACAGCCACTCCCCCATGCCCACGGTGGGGCTGGTGGGAACGGGCGGCATCGGCGGGTAGCCGGGCCGGGGCGCCGGGCCGGGCTGGGCGGGGCCGCCGCAGGCGGAACCGGGGTTGGCAGGCGTGCCGTAGGCCGGGCCGGGATTGGGGCCGGGCGTGCCATACGCGGGGCCGGCATTGGTGCCGCCGGCCGCCGGGCGGGCATAGGCCGGGACCTGATAGCGGGGCGGCGGCACGCTGCCGGGCGCCGGGCCGGACACAGGCGGCTCCTGGGCGGGGCCGGCCTGAGGGCCGGGAGCCGCAGGCGCGGGGCCGGCGTCAGCGGCCGCTTCAGGGGCCGCGTCAGCTGCCTCAGGGGTGGAGCCCGCTTCGGAGGCCGGGGCGGGCGTGGGAGCCGCGGAGGCCTCGGGGATCGGAGCGGGCTGCCCGGGGGCGGAAGCTTCCGGGGCGGACACAGGCGTCACCAGGCAGCCGCAGGCGGAGCAGGCGGTGGCGTCATCGGGCAAAAAGGCGCCGCATTGTTTGCAATACATCGAAGATCACTCCTTCCGGGGATGGATCGCTCCGCGCGGGGCGGAACGTGTCATTTTTTAACAGTATAGCAGACCGTGGCCCGCTTGTCACCTGTTTTGGGGCAGGGCCAGCCGCTCGGCCAGCCCCGGCTCGGGGGTGACATAGGCGGTCTCGTAGCTTTCATAGAGCACCATGCCCGGGCGCAGGTCGCCGGTCTTGCGGATGTTCTTCACAAAGGTGTAGTCCACCGGCACTTTGGCGCCACCGGCCAGGCTGGAGTGGATCACCGCCAGCTGTGCCGCCTCGTTCTGGGTGGCGAGGGGGATGTCCCGTCCCTCGCTCATCACCACGGTGTGACTGCCGGGGGCGTTCTTCACATGGAACCACAGGTCCTTGCCCCGGGCGGTGTGGAGGGTGAGTTTTTCGTTCTGCAGGTTGTTGCGGCCCACCAGGATGAGGAAGCCGTCGGAGGAGCGGTAGCGGTAAAAATCGGCGGGTTTCTGCTTTTTGTCCCGCACCTTATAATATTTCAGATACCCCTGTCCCTTCAGTTCCTGGCGGATCTCCCCCAGGGCCTGCTCACCGGGGGCGGTCTCCACCTCGTAGAGCACGGTGGCCAGATACTCGATCTCCCGCTCGCCCTGCTCCAGCAGCTTGACCAGCATTTTGGCGGCGGTCTGCTTTTTCTTGTATTCCTTGAAGTACTTCTGGGCGTTGGCGCTGGGCGACAGGCGCACATCCAGCGGGATGGTCACCGGCCGGCCGTCGTAGTAGTTGGTGACGGTGACGCTCTTCGCCCCCTTCTCCACCGCCCAGAGGTTCGCCTGGAGCAGCTCGCCGAAGAGGCGCAGCTGGTCGGCCTTGCCGCTCTGGGCCAGTTCCTCCTTGCGGGCCGCCTGCTTGCGTACCGCCCGCTCGTGGAGGTTCTTCGCCGTCTTGTGCAGGTCCCGGCTCTTCTGGCGCAGCCGCTCCGCCCGGTCCTTGCGGCAGTAGTAGGCTTCCAGCATCTCGCTGAAGCTGGCGTAGAACTGCAGCCGCCCCTCCCCGTACTGGGTGAGGGGGGTGAAGCTGAACTCCATGGGTTTGCCCTCGTCGTCGGCGGCAAGGCAGGGCCTGCCTCCCGCCAGCCGGTCGGCGTGGATGGCCTCGAAGGCCGCCGTCAGCGCGGCGCGCTGTTCGCTGTTCAGTTCGCTGGCCAGCAGGGCGATCTCGCCCCCGAAGGCCCGGAAGGCCGCCTCCCGCAGCACCACCGGCCCCACCCCGGCGCAGCACTTGATGAGCGCCTGGGGCACCGGCAGGTCCAGCTTGCAGGCCGCCTCCACCAGTTCCGCCGGGGCCAGAGCGCAGAAGTCGGGTTTCGCGGGCTTGGCCGGCAGGGTGTAGGCCAGGCCCGGCAGCAGCTGGCGGATGTCGGAATCCTCAAAGTCCACCCGCTTGAGGGCGTCGATGATGCGGCCGTTCTGGGTGAGCACCAGGTTGGAGTAGCGGCCCATCAGTTCCACCGCCAGCACGTTCTCCACCAGGTCGCCCATCTCGTTGGTGCACAGAAAGCGCAGGAAGACCAGCCGGTCCCCCGGCTCCACCTCCAGGCCGATGAGCCGCCCGCCGGTGAGGTGCTTGCGCAGCAGCATACAGAAGCTGGGGGGCGTCTGGGGGTTCTCGAAGGTCTCCTTCGTCAGGCAGAGGCGGGCGGAACCGCTGCGGGCACTGAGCAGCAGCTTGAAGGTGTCGGTGCGGGTGCGCAGGGTGAGCAGCACCTCGTCCCGGGTGGGCTCAAAGATCTTGTCGATCTTCGCGTCCAGCAGTGTGTTTTTCAGTTCGCCGGCCACCAGGGCCAGCAGGGCGGCATCCAATGCCATGGGTCTCACCTCTCACAAAAAAGGCCGTGCCGGAGGGGCACGGCTCCTGGTTTTCTCGTTGTTTTCACCGGCTGCGCAGCGCCGCCTCGGCAGCGTCCACATCGGGCAGGCCGGCAAAGGTCAGGGTCACGCCGCGGGTGTGGCTGTGGCCGTTGTGCCAGTAGTGTTCCACCTGCCCGTTGGAGAGCACCAGATCGCCGGTGCCGTCCGGGTAGTAGAGTTTTTCCACGCCGGTCACCGCGTCCAGGTCCCAGGCGGTCACCCGGCCCAGGCTCACCGCGATGGCCCGCCGGTCGGTGATGCCGTAGACCGTACCCCGCAGGCGGCGGGCAGCCCCCAGACCGGGAAAGAGCATTTTCAGCCCCACCAGAATGAAGGGGATGCCGAAGAGCGGAAAGACGAGGCCCAACGGCCCGGCGGACAGCGCCTGCAGCGCCCCCACTTCCCAAAAGCAGGCAAAGCCCAGGAACACCACCGCGAACATCTTTTGAAATCCGCCCCGGGGACCGTGAAGTTTCAGCGGTCTGCCCTGCCAGAGCAGCCGCTCACCGGGAGCCAGCTGACGCTGCAGCAGCGTGCCGGCGTCGTTCACGGCGGGCCGGCCGGCCTGCGGGGCCGCGGGAAGTTCGTTTGAGGGGGTCTCCCCCTCAAACATCTCCTCGTTGTATCCCACCGGGCCGCTGTCCTTCTCCTCCCACATGACGGCTCCTCCTTTATATATAGGTAAAGGGATCCCGGTTGCGGCGGCTGCACAGCACCCGCACCCCGGCAAAGCGGCGGGCCAGTTTGTCCGCCAGCACCGGCACCACCGGGAACTCGGTGGCAAAATGCCCGGCGGCCACCAGGCTCAGGCCCAGGCGCTTCGCGTCCAGGGCGTCGTGGTGCCCGGCCTCGCCGGTGAGCAGCGCGTCCGCCCCGGCGGCCAGTGCCTCCTCGATCAGATGGTCGCCACTGCCCCCCAGCACCGCCAGGGTGTTGATGGGCCGGCCCGCGTCCACATACTTCACCTTCGCGTTCAGGGTGGACTGGCACTGGGCCGCCAGCTGGGCGGCGCTGACGGTGCGGATCTGGCCGATGCGGCCCATGCCGCCCTCGGCGAAGCCTCTGGCCCCGGTGACGCCGAACAGCTTGCAGAGGATGTCGTTCACGCCGCCCTCGGCGGCGTCCAGGTTGGTGTGGGCGCACAGGCCCGAGATGTTCTTTTTGATCATCCGGAAGGGCACGTCCCCCCGGCCGATGCGCCGCAGGGGGTGGAAGATCACCGGGTGGTGGGCCACGATCAGCTGGCAGCCCTGGATCTCCGCCTCAGCCACCACCTCCTCGGTGATGTCCAGTGCCACCAGGATGCTGGTGACGTCGGCGCCGCAGTCCACCAGAACGCCCACGTTGTCCCACGAGGCCGCCTTGTCCGGCGGGGCCAGCTGCTGAATAAACTGGTGTACATCCTCAATTTTCGCCATGTTCCGCTCCTTGTGGGCGGCGCAGCCGCTCTGCCAGCGCCGCCGCCTCCTTCCATTCCTCGCCGCCGGGCTCCAGGCCCCGCAGCACCTTTTCCAGCTTTTTGGCCAGCTGGGCCGCGTAGCCCGCCGCCCCCGGCAGGCCCTGCCAGCGGCCCAGGAGGCATTCCTCCCAGGTGGGCTGCCGCCTTTGCCCGGTGTACGCCGCCCCGATGGCGGTGTACCAGCGGCCCGCCGCCAGGGCCAGCCGCTCCTGCTCGATGTCAAAGCCCTGCTCCCACAGCCATCGGCGCAGCACCGGCGCCTTGGTGGCGGGCAGGCAGACCAGGCGCATCCCCGGGGTCTTCACCCAAGGCGCGGCCGAAAGGATGTCAATGGTGGTCCCGGCGCTGACGCCCGCCAGCACCAGGGTGTCCGCCTCGCCGGGCGAGAGCACCGAAAGCCCGTCGCCCAGGCGCAGCTCCACCCGCTCCTCGCAGCCGTAGCGGCGGCAGTTGGCCGCCGCCGTGGCCAGCGGGCCGGGGCGCAGATCGGCGGCAATGACCCGCCTTGCCCGGCCGCTCACCGCCAGAAAGATGGCCAGCTTGCCGTGGTCGCAGCCGATGTCCGCCACAGCCGCGCCGGGCCGCACCAGCTGTGCCGCCGCCGCCAGGCGCTCGTCCAGCCGGGGCGCCTCAGGCGTTGCCAAAGTGGGCGTTGAGTTTGGCCACCAGCGCGTCCGGGTCGGTGCCGTGGACGGCGCAGGCCTGCTCGATGGTCTCGCCCCGGCTGGCGGGGCAGCCCAGGCAGTGCATCCCAATGGCCAAAAACATTGGGGCTACGGAATTGTCCGTGTCCAGGATATCGCCGATGACGGTCTGTTTGGTGATGGTCATAAAAAGGTCCTCCCTTTGTAAAGATCGTTGTGGCGGGGCTCGCGGCCCCGCTTCTTAACTATAGCGGATTTTTCCGCGGTTTGCAACGCCCCTCAGGGCTTGTAGGCAGCCGAGGCGAAGAGCACCAGGCTCTGCAGCGCCACCGCCGCCGCCAGCGCCACCGCGCCGAAGCGCAGCGCGCCGTCGGTCTCCCGGCGCAGGCAGAGGACGCGGTTCTCCCCCAGGAGCAGCAGCCCGGCGGGCAGCACCGGCAGCAGGTAGCGGCCCTGCATGCCAAAGATGGTGGTGAGATTGATGGGCGTCCAGCACAAAGCGGCCAGCATGCTCAGCCCCGCCACGCCCAGCACCGCGAGGCCCATGCTCCACCGGGCGCCCCGGCCCAGCAGGGGCCCTTCCTCCACCGGCCGCAGGCAGGCCCACGCCAGCAGTGCCAGCAGGGCGATGGTGAGCAGCCAGCTGATCTCCAGCCCGTAGACGATGGGCTCGCCGGGCAGCGCACCCACCAGCCCCTGCAGGTAACGGGGCAGCTGGCTGCCCAGGGTATTCACCAGCAGTTTGATGGTCTGGGGGATGTGGCTGATGATATAGCCAAAGCTGTACACATAGGTGGATTCACCGTTGGGCTGGATGGATGCGGCGTACTCCTCCGGGGTGAGGGTCTCGCCGCTGTTCGCCAACACCCAGGCGGCGCCCGCTGCCAGCGCCACCACCGCCAGCGCGCCCACGGCCAGCGCCGCCTTTTTGAACCAGGCCCGCTTGCCCCAGCGGAGCCAGGCGGCAACGGCCAGCGCGGCCCCCGGCGCCAGGCGCAGCAGCACGAGCTGGATGCGCTCCACATCCACGCTGCGGAGCATATAGCTCACGGTGGAGCCGTTGAACCACAGCCAGCTGGCCGCGGCCACCACCCACACCAGCGCTTTGAACAGCCGGCTGCGGGTGCTGCCGCCCAGAGCGGCGGCGGGGATGGGCACGCAGAGGAGCACCAGCACCAGATACACCGCTTTCATGGGGCCCAGCAGCGCGCCCAGCACCAGCAGCCCCGCCTGCTCGGCGCGGCTCAGCATGCCCGGGCGCACAAGCCCCCGCAGGCACAGGGCGGTAAACACCAGCGCCAGACCGTTCACCAGCGTGTCGGCGGAAAAGCTGCCCGCCAGGCTCAGGGCCATGGGCACCAGCCCCGCCGCGAAGAAGATGTTTTTGGCCGCCGGGGCCAGGCGCACCGCCAGCGCCCCCAGTGCCGCGTACACCGCCACGCTGGCCAGCCGCCCCAGCAGCAGCATGGCATGGAACCCGAGGCCCAGCGCCCGGGCCAGCAGGATGCCCAGTGTTTGAGGCAGGTATTGCAGCACCAGCACGTTGTAGGGCGGGCTCACCCGGGCGGTGGCGGTGAGGGCGCCGCTGTTGCCGGCGGAGAACAGCTCGTCGGTCATGGTCTTGTAGGCCAGGATGCCGATGGGGCCGGAGGAATCCCGCATATATTCCGCGTCGCAGGCGCGCATGGCCAGCAGGGTCTCCCCCTGCTCCCCCGCGACGATGCCCGGCTGACCGGTGATGCGGTTGGCCAGGGCGTAGGCGCTGGCCAGATGGCCGTATTCATCCGGCCCGGCCATGGGCGGCGTGACCAGGGCGAACACCAGCCCCAGCGCCGCGGCAAAAAAGGCGAAGGCGACGTGGGGTTTTGCCCGCCGCACAAAGATGAGCCACCAGCCGCCCATCACGGCGGCGAACACCAGCGCCGCCAGCGGCGCGAAGGCCTTGAGGGCGTAGCCCGTGCCGGTGTAGTTGGTGATGTATTGCAGCGCCGCGGTGCGCGGCTGCGCGGGGCTCTCCAGCGGATCGGTGAGGGGCAGGGCCGGGTCGGCCTGCTCGCCGCCGCCGTAGACCAGGCCCGCCCTGTACTCCGGCGCGGCGGGGGCGAAGGTGATCCGCAGCTGATAGCTGCCCCCCTCTTCCAGCGTGACGGGCGAAGCAAAAATGACATCCACAAAGGCGCCGTCCAGCAGCGTGGTCATGTCGCCGTCACAGGCGGTGAGGGTCTGGCCGTCGACGATTTCCAGCGCCACCCGGAAGGCCCCCTGGGCCACCATCCCGTCGGTGACGAACATCAGCCGCACACCGTAGAGGGTTTCCCCCGTGCCGGCGGGCAGCTGCTGCACCAGCCCCGCGGCGGGGTCGGTGGGATACAGGCCCTGTTTTTCCACATACCCGTCGTGGACGATCCGGTATTCACACTGGTCCATGCCCGCATAGTGGAGGGTGTATCCCGCCCAGGCAAGGGCGAACAGCGTGACCAGCGCGACGCACAGCCCGCCCAGCCACAGCCGGTGTTGTTTTACAAAAGCGCCCAGTCGTTCCATGACGGCTCCGGCCCCTTTCCATCGCCGCGGCGCGGCGGAATTCTGACAGATTTTATTGTACCGCAAAGCGGACGGAAAAACAACACGCGCCGCCACGGCACAAAAAAAGGGCGCGGCCCGGCGGCCGCGCCCTTTTTTTGTGCAATTACTGCTGCTCTTTCATCTTGGCGAAGCACTCGCTGCAATACACAGGGCGATCTTCGCGGGGCTGGAAGGGCACGCGGGCAACCTTGCCGCAGGCGGCGCAGGTGGCCTCGAACATCTCGCGGGTACCGCGGGTGGCGTTCTTGCGGGCGTCACGGCAGGCCTTGCAGCGCTGAGGCTCGTTCTCAAAGCCGCGGCTGGCATAGAACTCCTGCTCGCCGGCAGAGAAAACAAACTCCTTACCGCAGTCTTTGCATACCAGGGTCTTGTCTTCGTACATGGTGAATTTCTCCTCTGATTTGATTTTTGCCCGCGGAAGGATTTTAACCGTCACCTTTGGTTGGACCAATGCTCTAAGTGTTAAGCTACAGGGGCATATATGCTAAGCCCGAAGGCTCAGTACAGGGAATGGCCGCGCAGTTTGCGGCGCAGGCGGACGAGGGCGTTCTCCACCGCCTTGGGTGTGCAGCCCAACTGCCGGGCGATCTGGCGATAGCTGCCGCCGCCCAGATACGCCGCCAGCACCGCCCGCTCGAAGGGCGAAAGCCGGGCGCGGATGTCCGCCACGGTGGTCTGCAGCTGCTCGCGGCGGATGGCCAGTTCTTCCGGCCCCGGCGCGGGGACCGCATCCTCCAGCGGCAGGCTCTGGTTGAGGGGCGCGTTTTTTTTGCGTCCCGCCGCCCGCCGGGCCGCCGTCACCGCATTGCGGATGCACACGGCGGCGTAGGTCTCAAAAGAGGCGCCGCCGGCCGAATGATAGGTTTTGATGGCGCCGAACAGGCCGATGATCCCCTCCTGCAGCGCATCCTCAAATTCCAGCCCCGGGCAGACCGCCCGGGCGGCGAGGCGCCGCAGCAGCGGCATCATGTGGGTGAGCACCGCGGCCACCGCGGCCTCCTGCCCCGCACGGGCCCTGGCTAAGGTTTGTGGCGTGAGAGAGACCATAGACAAAACCTCCGCGAAAGGCGACTTTCGCAGAGGCCAGTCGGGGTTATTTTTTATTTCCTTTAGTTTATCCCATGGCACACGGTTTGTCAATAGCGTTTTGCCCAGTATCTCGCAAAAAAGTGCGATTTTCTTTGTGTGATTCCCACACATTGCGTCTTGCCCGCGAACATGCCCCCATGCTCTTGATTTTTCCTCCGCGCCATAGTATAATACTTCCGTTGTCCGTATGTGCCGGCGTGTCGGAATGGCAGACGATGCGGACTCAAAATCCGTTGGTGGCAACACCGTGTGGGTTCAAGTCCCACCGCCGGCACCACGTCGGAATGGACTACGCTCCATTCAAAAAGCCCAGCCATTCGGCTGGGCTTTTCTCATACCGCTCCGTCATTCCTCCTTTTCCCCACAAAACTTTGCTGTGCAAACTTTCGTGGGGACCCCGCCCTACGGGCCAAGGAGGGGAGCAGGCATCAATTTCATCACGCAAACGCACGTCGGAATGGACTGTGCTCCATTCAAAAAGCCCAGCCGTTTGGCTGGGCTTTTCTCATACCGCTCCGTCATTCCTCCTTCTCCCCACAAAACTTTGCTGCGCAAATTTTTGCGGGGACCCCGCCGCCCTGCCGGGTGGCAAACGCAAGCTGTGTATCGCTTGCGGCGGCTTTTTTTGCAAAATCGTCGCGCGCTCATTCTGCTGCTCCATCTCGGCCCAAGAGCCGCCGCATATGCGGCGGTTGGCCTCGAAACGCGCCCGCGGGCGCAGTCGCTTCGCCAGAAAATCCCGCTGCGCGGGTTTTCCCAGGGACCCCGCCGCCCTGCCGGGCGGCAACGCACTGCGCTCCATTCAAAAAGCCCAGCCGTTTGACTGGGCTTTTCTCATACCGCTCCGTCATTCCTCCTTCTCCCCACAAAACTTTGCTGCACAAACTTTCGCGGGGCCCCGCCGCCCTGTGCTCCATTCAAAGCGCCCGTCCCTTCGGCCGGGCGTTTCTTGTGCCGCCGGCGCAAAATCATCAAATCCAGAAACCCTTGCCCCTTTGTCTGAGCACTTTCCTGCGCCAAGCCCCTATTTTTGCCCGGCGTGCCGGCGAAAACTTTGGCATTATTCACAATTACGAACCCATGTTTTTGTATGGTATGATGATCCCCGTAACATCAAACAGGAAAGGAATTTAAAAATATGCCTCAGAACAAACGGGAAAGCCTGATTTTTACCATCATGATGTGCTTTGTGATGGTACTGTGGATGAGTTTTTACAATGTGGCGCTGCAGCAGGGCCGCTTTGGCCCCGAGACCCTGGCCGCCGGCTGGCTGGGGTTTCCCATCGCCTATCTCTTCGGCATGTGCTGCGATTGGTTCGTGGCCTCCAAAATTTCCAAGGGCGTGGCCTTCCGCTTTCTGGTCAAGCCCCAGGACCGCCCCCTGAAAAAGATCCTGTGCATCTCCGGCGGCATGGTGGTGGTGATGGTGGTGCTCATGTCCTTTTACGGCGCCTGCGAAGGCGCATTCCACACCGGGAACTGGGCCGGGGTGCCCGCCGCCTGGCTGGTGAACATCCCCCGCAACTTCATCATGGCCCTGCCCTTCCAGTTCCTGATCGCCGGGCCGCTGGTGCGCCGGGTGTTCCGCGCCGCCTTCCCCGAGGGAAAGGTGCTGGCCTGAACCCTTTGCCGCTTTTGCAAGAACAACGCCCCGCCCCGTGTTTCGGGGGCGGGGCGTTGTTTTGTGTCGCCGGCGGTCAGCGGGCGATCTTTATCTGTGTGTGCTCACGATAGGCCCGCAGCAGTTCCGGGTCCAGGCCGGCGTCGGTGATCACACAGTGGATATTTTCCAGCGGGCAGAGTTTGTAAAGCGCCGTCTTTTCAAATTTGGTATGCTCACAAAGGCAATAACTCTGCCGCGCCTGCGCCAGGGCGGCGATCTTGGTGGCCGCCTCCAGCTCGCTGGCCGTGCTCAGGCCAAACTGCCGGTCGATGCCGTTCACCCCGATGAACGCCTTGTCGTATTTCATGCCGGTGATCTGGCCCACGGTGGTGGGGCCCTCGATGGTGCCCACTTTTTTCAGATACACGCCACCCAGCAGGATCAGCACGCAGGCCTCCCGCTCGCTCAACTCCCGGGCGATGTAGAGGGAGTTGGTGATCACCGTGATATTTTTGGCGGTGAGGAACGCGGGCATCCGCTCGGTGATGGAACTGGAATTCAGCAGGATGGTCTCCCCGTCGGCCACCAGCTCCGCCGCGCAGCGGGCAATGCGGCCCTTGATCTCACCGTCCTTCGCGCGGCGGGCGTTGCGGCTCAGGCTGTTGGCCACCTCCTCCACCACCATGGCGCCCCCGTGGGTGCGCCGGATCAGCCCCTTGCCCTCCATCCGGGTCAGGTCACGGCGGACGGTGGAACCGGACACCCGCAGGATCGCCGCCAGCTCCCCTACCGTCATGGAGCGATGCTCGCTCATCTCGTTCATGATCCGGATCTGCCGTTCTTCCTCGAACATTTGCCTTCTCTCCCCCGCCCGATGATGATTCTCATTGTAGCACAGGCGGGCGTAAAATTCCAGCTTCCGCCGTAAATGAGCATAAATGATCAACAAATCCTTAACAATCCCCAGGAACGCCGGTAAAATAAGGGTGTGAGGATGCTCATTTTTGAGCATTTTGATCGATTGTATTGTTGCAATGATGGAGGTAGCAAGTATGCGGTACTATGATTTTCTGAATCCGTCCGTCAATTTCATGGGCCCCGGCTGTGTAAAGGAGCTGGGCCATCGCTGTGAGCTTCTGAACATGAAGAAGCCGCTGATCGTAACCGATGATTTCCTGGCCGGGGTGGAGAACAGCCCCGTGGCCCAGACCCTGGCTGCCCTGCAGGAAGCGGGCATCGAGAGCGTGATGTTCACCGGCGTGGAGCCCAACCCGAAGATCGAAAACTGCTACGACGGCCTGAAAGTGTACAAAGACAACGGCTGTGACCCCATCATCACGGTGGGCGGCGGTTCCTCTCACGACTGCGGCAAAGGCATCGGCATCGCCGCCACCCACGAGAAGAACCTGCGGGAGTACGCCGGCATCGAGACGCTGGAGCATCCCCTGCCCCCCATCATCGCAGTGAACACCACCGCCGGCACCGCCAGCGAGGTGACCCGTCACTGCGTCCTCACCGACCGGGCCACCAAGCTGAAATTCGTCATCGTGAGCTGGCGCAATGTGCCCATGGTGTCCTTCAACGACCCCATGATGATGCTCACCGTGCCCCGCGGCCTGACCGCCGCCACCGGCATGGACGCCCTGACCCACGCCATCGAGGCCTATGTGTCGGTGGACGCCAACCCCGTCACCGACGCCTGCGCCATCCAGTCCATCAAGCTGATCGCCAACAACCTGCGGCAGGCGGTGGCCAACGGCGCCAACGTGGAGGCCCGGGAGAACATGGCCTACGCCTCCTACCTGGCGGGCCTGGCCTTCAACAACGGCAACCTGGGCTATGTGCACGCCATGGCCCACCAGCTGGGCGGCCAGTACGACATGGCGCACGGCGTGGCCAACGCCATGCTGCTGCCCACGGTGGAGGAGTACAACCTGATCTCCAACCCCGAGAAGTTCCGCGACATCGCCATCTTCATGGGCAAGAACGTGGACGGCCTGTCGGTGACCGAGGCCGCGCACCTGGCGGTGGACGCCATGCGCGAACTGGCCGAGGATGTGGGCATCCCCAGCGGTCTGGCCCAGATGGGCGTGAAGGAGGAGGACTTCGACCTGATGGCCACCAACGCCCTGAAGGACGGCAACGCCTTCTCCAACCCCCGCAAGGGCACCAAACAGGACATCATCGAACTGTTCCGCAAAGCGATGTGATCTCACCATTTCAAAAACAAACGGGCAGGCGCCCTGTTCCCGGCGGGAGCAGGGCGCCTGCCCGTTTGTTTTTCAGTTGCTTTTTTGCCGGGCCTTTTCCAGCGCGAAATCCCGAAAGGCGGCGGCCGCCGGCGAGAGGGCCGCGTCGCTGGGGGTCACGAGGAAGAACTCCCGCTTGTAGGGCGGGGCGCTGATGGGCAGCACCGCCACCTCCAGCTTTTGCAAAAGTTCCATCCTCGGCACCACGGCAATGCCGAATCCCTGGGCCACCAGCCCGGCGATCACCTGATCCTCCTCGTTCTCACAGGCCACCACCGGCCTGCCGCCGACAGCTTCGAACAGCCCGTCCACCACCCTGCGCATGGCGGATCCGGAGGAAAAGCAGACCTGGGGCCAGGGCAGCGTCCAGGCCAGGTCCACGCTGGTTTGCGCCGCCAGCGGATGCCCCTTGGGCACGATGACCACCAACTCCTGCCGGGTCACCGGCACCGCCGTGAGGGGCTGGCCCGCCGCGGGGGCCGAGCAGAAGGCCATGTCGTACCGGCGGGCCAGCAGCCCTTCCAGCAGCGCGCCGGTGCGGTCGGTGTGAAATTCAAAGCGGATGTTCTTCCCCTCGTTTGCCCGCAGGAACTTTGCCGCCAGCGCGGGGATGTAACCGGTGCCCAGCGCACGCAGAAATCCCAGCCGGATGAGCCCCTCGCCCCGGGCACTGCGCCGCAACGATTCCACCCCCTCGTCCAGTGTGGCGAGGGTGCGGCGGCTGCACTCCAGAAACTCTTCCCCAAAGCGGGTGAGGGTGGTGTTGCGGCCGGTCTTTTCAAACAGCGGCACCCCCAGTTCCTCTTCCAGAAGGCGGATGGCATGGCTCAGGCTTGGCTGGGCGATGCAAAGCTGCTGTGCCGCCCGGGTATAGTGCTTCACCTCCGCCAGCTTGACGAAATAGCGCAAATATTCCAGATTCATTGCGCTCCCCTCCTCGTCTCTTTCAGCATAGCATATTTGATAGATAATTTCTATTATTTTATCAAAACTATACATTTTACAACAGGTTTTTCCAAGCCTACAATAAAGACAGTGTTTGATGCCAAAGGAGATTTTTGTTGTGGAAGAAAAACCTTCTGCCCGCCGGCTGCGGCCTTTCCGGGGCGAGCTGGCACTGGCCATCGCGGTGGTCATCGATTCCTTCAGCGTGGTGCTGATGCTCTATTCCGGCAGCGGCATCTCCGCCATCTCCAGCGTTCCCTACGCCTTTTCGGTGTCGCTGCCCTTTTTCACCCTGGGCACCTGGACCTATCTGTTCCAGGCGGCGCTGGTCATCACCCTGATGGTGCTGCGCCGGCGGTTCGTGCCCGCCTACCTGTTCAGCTTTGTGGTGGGTTTTGTCTTCGGTGAACTGCTGGATGTGTTCGAGTTGTTCATCGGCCTGCTGCCCACGGCGCTGGCGCTGCGGGTGGTGTACTTTGTGGTGAGTTATCTTTTGATCTGCGTGGGCATCGCCCTGTCCAACCGGTGCGGGCTGCCCATCATCCCCACCGACCTGTTCCCCCGGGACCTGGCGGCCATCACCGGCTGGCCCTATCCCCGGGTGAAGATCGGTTTTGACGCGGGCTGCCTGGTGGTGACGGTGGCCATGACCCTGTTCTTTATGGGGCGGGTGATGGGCATCGGCGTGGGCACGGTACTGGCGGCGCTGACCATGGGCAAGGTGATCGGCCTGGTGGGGCAGTGGCTGGACCGGCACTTCACCTTCACGACGCCGCGCCTGTTCCGGCACCGCACCCGGGCAAGTTGAACCTGCCGGAGGGGCGACGCGCCCGTCCGGCGCACAGATAAACGACAGGGAGGCATATGCGATGGAAAAGGAATTTGAAGGCAAGTATGCCCTGGTCACCGGCGGGGCGGGCGGCATCGGTTTTGCCGCTGCCCGGGAGTTGGCCCGGCGGGGCCTGTCCGGCGTGATTCTGGCGGACATGAACGCCGAGGCCGCGGAGAAGAGCGCGGCGGAACTGGAGGCGGCCACCGGCTGCAAGTGCTGGGGCAGGTATGTGGACGTCTCCTCCCCCGAGAGCATCGAGGAGTTGTTCGCCTTTGCCGCCGCCACCATGCCCGGGCTGCACATCCTGGTGAACTGCGCCGGCGTCTGCCCGGTGACCCCGGTGGAGGAACTGGACGCCGCCAAGTGGGACTGGTGCATGAACATCAACCTGCGGGGGGCGCACCTGTGCGTGCGGGAGGCCATCAAGCCCATGAAGGCCCAGCATTGGGGCCGCATCATCAACATCGCCTCGCTGGCGGCCCGCATCGGCGGCATCGCGTCGTCGGTGAGTTACGCGGCCTCCAAGGGCGGGCTGCTGGCGGCCACCAAGAGTTACGCCAAGGTGCTGGCGAAGGACGGTATCAACGTGAACGCCGTCTGCCCCGGCGTGGTGCGCACCGCCATGACGGCCAACACCGCCTACACCTGCGACGGCATCCCCATGGGCCGGCTGGGCGAGACGGACGACATTGCCGGCGTCATCGCGTTTCTGGCCAGCGAGGACTCCCGCTACATCACCGGCTGCGGCATCGATGTGAACGGCGGCCAATACATGAGCTGATCTTCTAAACTATATACATCCTTTTTCTTCCTTGCAGCGCAAAGGCCCCGGCGACCGATGGTCGCCGGGGCCTTTGCCTTTTTTAACCGGTGCGCACGCCGGTGCGGGTCTGCTCCACGATGCTGTCCATGATCTCCCGGGTGAGGCTGCCGGTGACATAGCCGAAGACGTTGCCCTCGGTGTCGATCATGAAGGTGGTGGGGAAGGCGCTGATGCCGTACTGGGAGAAGATCTCCCCCGTCTCGTCCATCACGGTGGGGTAGGTGTAGCCCTTTTCCGCCAGCCAGTCGCCGATCTCGGCGGCGCTCATGCTGTCGGCGTTGCCGGGCCGCTCGGGGTTGGAGGGGTTGGCCACCCCCAGCACCACCACCTCGCCGGTGTTCTCGCCCCAGTCCTCATAGAGCTGCTGGATCTCCGGCATCTCCCGCTGGCAGGGGCCGCACCAGGTGGCCCAGAAATTCAGGAACACCACCTGGCCCTTGTAGTCCGACAGGGTGTGCTCCTCGCCGTTCTGATCCACGAGGGTGAAGTCCGGCGCGGGGGGCAGTTCGTCGGCGGAGGAGCTGCTCTCCCCCTCGCTTGCGGGCGCGGAGGCGGACCCGCCCGCGCCGCCCGAAGCGGCCGTGGAGGAGCCGTCCTCCTGCGCCGGGGCGCTCTGGCTGGCGGTGGTCTGGTTGCCGCCGCTGCCCAGACCGCTGAGGTAGGCGGTGAAGCCGTTCATCCAGCCGGTGAACATCATCACGCCCATCAGGATGAGCAGCACGCCGCCCGCCCGGGCGGTCCACCTGAGCCAGCCGGTGTGGCGCTTGAAGAAGGCCAGCACCTGACTGGTAAACAGGCCCACCGCCAAAAAGGGCAGCACAAAGCCCAGGGTGTAGACCCCGATGAGCACAAAGCCCATTCCCCGGGTGGCCGCGCTGGCGGCCATCAGCAGCACACTGGTGAGGGCGGGGCCGACGCAGGGCGTCCAGGCAAAGCTGAAGGTAAAGCCCAGCACCAGGGCGGTGAGGGGGCTGGTGCCCCATTTTTTCGGGTCAAAGGGCAGCCGCCACTCCCGCTGCATGAAGCGGCTTTCCAGAAAGCCCAGCTGCGCCAGGCCCAGCAGCACGATCAGGATGCCGCCGATCCGGGCGGCCAGCGCCCGGTTCCCGGTGAAGAAGCGGCCCAGCTGGGTGAAGCCCAGCCCCAGCACAAAGAAAGCGAAGCTGATGCCCAGAATGAAGAACAGGGTGTTGCGCAGCGTCAAGAGGCGGCGCTGACGGTCGTTGAGTTCTTCCGCGGAGGCGCCCCCCGCAAGATAACCCAGATACAGCGGGATAAGCGGCAGCACGCAGGGCGAAAAAAAGCTCAGCAGGCCCTGGGCGAATACCGCCAGCGCCGAAACGCCGGTCTCCACGGTGAATCCCATAAAAGCACTCCTTCCTCTGTTCTGCCCGGCCGGGCAGTATAGTATTGAACAGATGATACCACAACCGCGGCCCGGCTACCGTAGCAAAGTCACACAAGGGGCGGGCGGCGGAGCGAAGAAGGCCGCCCGCCGAACGGGGCCCCCGGGCGGTGACGGCCGGCCCGCGGCGGTCGCAAACGGCGGGAGAGCCCCCACCGGCCGAAAGCCGGCCCGGCTGCCCGCGGCACAGGAGATCCGCCCTCCGCACCTTTTGCGCAGGCAAAGACAGGGCTGTGCAGGCAAAAGCGCCCCCGGCAGGCAAGCTGCCGGGGGCGCCGGGGAATGTGCTTGTTTACTTGTCGGCTTTTTTAGCGGCGGGTTTCGCAGTCTCGGCCTTCTTGGTGGGCTCAGCCTTGGCGGCGGGCTTCGCGGTCTCCGCCTTCTTGGCGGGCTCAGCCTTGGCGGCGGGCTTCGCGGCCTCCGCCTTCTTGGTGGGCTCAGCCTTGGCGGCGGGCTTCGCGGCCTCCGCCTTCTTGGCGGGCTCGGCCTTGGCGGCGGCTTTCTTGGCGGTGGCGGCTTTCTTCACCGCCGTTTTTTTGGCGGCCGGCTTTTTGGCGGCGGGTTTCTTCTCCGCCTTGGGGGCCTCCTCCTTCACCGCCGCGGTCTTGGCAGCCTTCCTGACGGGCTTTGCCTCGGCCACGGTCCAGGTCTGGTTTTCGCCGCCCACGTCCTGCCAGATCTGCAGGCGGGCGCCGTTCTCCTGGTTCATGCCCACCACGTCCAGGCACTTGCCGGACAGGTTAGACTTAATCTTCACCCGGCCGTCGCCGGTGGACTCCAGCGCCCACAGCTGGGTGGAGCCGCTGGCGCCCTCCCACTGGTGCACCCAGGTGCCGTCCACCACGCCGCCGGCGATCAGGTCCAGCATCTTGCCGGTGAAGCGGTTGCAGATGCGGTAGACACCGTCGCCCGCGCGCACAAAGCTCCACTGCTGCCACTCCTCGCCGGCATAGTCCCACAGCTGGATGGCGGCGCCGTTTTCGGTATTGAAGTCGGCGACCTCCACCACCTTGCCATTGGCGGCCGCGATGGTATAATATTTATCAGCACTGATCACGGTTTGAGCAGTCTTTTTCATAGCGAATGTCCTCCATTCTTTTCACACATTCCACCATTGGAAACCCTGGAATTTATTATAGCACCACCGCGAAATCCGTCAAGCAAATCGGCTCAAAATGCGGATTTGCGACGTAAATCGCACCATGAAAGGGTCTTTTTATGAGATACGATCGCATTCGAACGGCCGTTTTCCTCTCCCGGGAGAACCGCTTTTCCGCCACCGTCCTGCTGGATGGCGCGCCGGTGCGGGTGCATGTGAAGAACACCGGCCGCTGCGCCGAGTTGCTGGTGCAGGGCGCGACGGTGTATCTGGCGGCGGCGGAAAACCCCGCCCGCAAGACCGCCTGGGACCTGATCGCCGTGGTAAAGGGCGGGCTTCTCATCAACATGGATTCCGCCGCCCCCAACAAGGCCGCCGGCGAGTGGCTGGCCGCCGGGGGCCTGGGACAGCTGGAAGAACTGCGGGCGGAGTACACCCTGGGAGATTCCCGCTTTGATTTTTACGCCCGGCGCGGCGGCGCGCCGCTGCTGGTGGAGGTGAAGGGCTGCACCCTGGAGACCGATGGCATCGCCGCCTTCCCCGACGCGCCCACCCTGCGGGGCTTAAAGCATGTGCGGGAACTGGCCGCCCTTGCGGCAAAGGGCTGGCAGTGCTGCGTGCTGGTGGTCATCCAGATGAAGGGGGTGCGCCTGTTCCGTCCCAACTGGGTCACCCAGCCCGCCTTCGGGCTGGCGCTGGCCGAGGCGCAGGCCGCCGGGGTGCGGCTGCTGGCCATGGACTGCCGGGTCACGCCCGACAGCATGGAACTGGACGCGCCGGTGCCCATCGACCTGACCCCGCCGGAAGGAGTGTGAACCATGGCCGTTGCCCAAAAGACCCGCTACCGCTGGCTGGACCTTCTGCGCGGCGCGGCGGTGGTGAACATGGTGGCCTTCCACTTTTGCTACGACTGGTTTGAGGTGTTCGCCCGGCTGCCGGGCTGGTATTTTCTCTGGCCCAGCCGGCTGTGGCAGCAGGCCATCTGCTGCACCTTCATCCTCGCCTCCGGCTTTTCCACCTGCCTTGGCCGGCGGGCGCTGCGCCACGGCCTCATTCTGAACCTGTGCGGCTTTGGAGTGAGCGCGGTCACCCTGCTGGCGCTGCCCGGCGAGGCGGTGCGCTTCGGCGTTTTGAACCTGCTGGGCTGCGGGGCGCTGCTGGTCTGGGCGCTGCGCCCGGCGCTGGAAAAGCTGCCCGCCGCGGCGGGCCTTGGGGGCACCCTTTTCCTCTTTGCCCTCACCCGCCACCTGCCCGAGGGGTATCTGGGCCTGTTCGGGCTGTGGCGGCAGCCGCTGCCCGCCGGGCTCTACCGGTGGAACGCCCTGGCCTTTCTGGGGCTGCCGGGCCCCACCTTTTCCAGCAGCGACTACTTCCCGCTGGCGCCCTGGTCCTTCCTCTTTCTGGCGGGGTGGTTTATCTGCAGGCTCGCCCGGCCGCGGCTGGAAGGGTTTCTCCCCCGCCTCGCCTTTCCGCCGCTGGAGTGGGCGGGGCGGCACAGCCTGGCAGTGTACCTCGTCCACCAGCCGGTGTGCATGGCGGTGTGCTGGCTGCTCGCCCTTGTGCTGTAAAAAATAAGCGCGGACACGCTTTGAACGTGTCCGCGCTTATTTTTTACGCGTTGACGATGAGATAGGCGGTGTAGGCCAGGTAGGCCAGCAGCCCCGCCGCGCCCATGGCCTTGGTCATGCGGCCCTTGATGCGGCACCAGACGAAGAGCGCCGCGGTGAGCACCGTCATGATGATGCCGTCCACCAGCACGCCCCGGGCGCTCTCGATGGGGGACAGAGCGCTGGAGGCGCCCAGGATGAACAGGATGTTGAAGATGCAGGAGCCCACGGCGTTGCCCAAGGCAAGGCCGCTCTCCCCCTTGCGGGCGGCCACCACGCTGGTGGCCAGTTCCGGCAGGCTGGTGCCCACCGCCACGATGGTGAGGCCGATCAGCGTCTGGGAGAGGCCCAGGGCCGCGGCGATGGCGCTGGCGCTGTCCACCACCAGGTCGCCGCCCCAGATGATAGCCACCATGCCCAGCAGGATGAACAGGATGCATTTGGGCAGGCTGATCTTCTCATCCTCGTTTTCCGGCGTGCGGGCGGCCAGCGCCTGCACCACCGTGAGGGCGATGTAGGCGGCCATCAGGCCCAGCATCACGATGCCCTCCCAGCGCTGGAGCACGTCGTCCCACATGAAGAACACCAGCAGGGCGCTGGCGCCGATGCAGACGGGGAAGTCCCGCACCATCAGCTCCTTGTCGGGCACGAAACTCATCATCAGGGCGCACAGGCAGGCCACCACCATCAGATTGAAGATGTTGGAGCCGATCACGTTGCCCAGGCTCAGGCCGTTGTTGCCGGTGAGGCCGGCGGTGATGGACACCGACGCCTCGGGCAGGCTGGTGCCCATGGCCACCACCGTGAGGCCGATCACCACCCCGGGCACCCGCAGCAGCCGGGCCACGCCGGAGGAACCGTCCACAAAAAAGTCCGCGCCTTTTACCAGCAGCGCAAAGCCGATCACCAGCACAAGGCAGTTCATAAGCATCTGCATTCCTGTTCAGACATCCTTTCTTATACGGGCGGCGGTCAGTCGTCGTCGCCCACGTCGATCTTTTTCAGGGGTTTGCGGAACATGAGGTCATAGAACACCGGCACGATGAAGAGGGTGAGCAGGGTGGCGTAGCCCAGGCCCCCCATGGTGACCAGCGCCATGGGGCGGGAGAGTTCCGCCCCCATACCGGTGCTGAAGGCCATGGTGGTCATGGCCAGAATGGTGGTGAGGGCGGTCATCAGGATGGGGCGCATGCGGGTCTTGCCGGTCTCGATCAGCGCCGCCCGCTTCTCCATGCCCTCCAGCCGCAGCTGGTTTGCGTAGTCCACAAAGACGATGCCGTTGTTCACCACCACGCCCGCCAGGATCAAAAAGCCCAGCATGGAGATGACCGAGAGGGGCAGTCCCGCGATCCACAGCGCCCCCAGGCCCCCGGTGAAGGCCAGCGGCATGGTGAGCATCACGATGAAGGGCCCCAGCAGGCTTTGGAACTGGGCCACCATGATCATGTAGATGAACACCACCGCCAGCAGGATCATCAGCACCAGGTCCTGCATGGCCTGGTCCACCGTCTGGGTCTCGCCGCCCACCTCCAGGGTGTAGCCGTCGGGCAGGGCGTAGCCGTCCAGCATGGGCTGGATGTCCCGGCTGATGAGGGTGGCGTTGTAGCCCTCCTGCACCGCCGCGGTCACCGTCATGTACCGCTGCTGGTTCTCCCGGTTCACCGCCGCCAGGCTCAGATCGTCCTTTAGGGTGGCGAACTCCGAGAGGGTGTGGGTCTCGGTCTCGGCGTCGGGGCCGGTGCCGGCCACCTCGAACTCGTAGTTCATCAGGGTGTCCCGGTCAAGGCGTCCCCGCTCATCCACCACTACCACCTCATAATCGTCCGCCCCCGCCGTGAGGGTGGTGGAGGTGGTCTCGGTGGTGAGGGCCGCGGCCAGTTCGCTGTAGATCTGGGCCACCGTCAGCCCGCAGCCCATGGCGGCGTCCTTGTCCACCACCAGCCGCAGCTGGGGGGTGCCCTCCTCCTGGCCGTTGGTGGGCTCCTCCAGTCCTTCCACTCCCCGGAGCATATCCATCAGGTCGTGGGTGATGCGGTTGAGCTCGTCCACGTCCGGGCCGCGCACGATCAGTTCCACGCCGCTGCCCCCCAGCACCGAAAGGTCCATGCTGGAGGTGGTGACGTTCACCTCGCAGCCGGGCAGCTGCGCCGAGAGGGCGGTAAGCCGGTCGGAGACGGCCTTGCTGTCGGCGGTCTCGTCCAGCACCAGATAGAAGCTCATGCTCTGCACCGTGTCGGAGGCCGTGCCGCCGCCAAAGCCCATCAGGCTCATGCCGGTGCCGCCGTCCATGGCGCCCACCGTTTCCACCCCGTCCACACCCTGCATCAGGGCCATGGCCTCATCGGTGAGGGCGTAGGCGTCGGCGCGCTTGGTGTCCTCGGGCATCACCAGGGTGGCGCTGACCTGGTTGGCGCTCATGTTGGGGATGAACTCCATGCCCATCCGGGTGGTGTGCCAGACGCACAGCGCCAGCAGCGCCGTGGCCAGGGCCAGGGGCGCGATCTTCACCCGCAGGCAGAAGTCCAGCGCGCGGCCGTAGACCTCCAGCACCCGGTCGAACCAGGGATGGCGCTTTTCCTTGCTGGCTTTCAGCAGGGTGGCGCTGAGGGTGGGCACCAGGGTGAGGGCCACGATCAGGCTGGCCATCAGCGAATAGGCGATGGTGAGGCCCATGTCCTGAAAGAGCTGGCGGGTGAGGCCCTGGGTGAAGACGATGGGCAGGAACACGCAGACGGTGGTGAGGGTGGAGGCCGCGATGGCCCCGCTCACCTGCACCGCGCCCCACACGGCGGCCCTGGCGGCGGGCATTCCCTGTCCCCGCAGGCGGTAGGTATTTTCCACCACCACGATGGAGTTGTCCACCAGCATGCCCACGCCCAAAGCGAGGCCCGAGAGGCTGATCATATTCAGCGTGACGCCGGTGAAGTACATCAGCACCACCGCGAACATCAGGCTGATGGGGATGCTGAAGGCCACCACGAGGGTGGGGCGCAGGTCTTTCAGGAAGAGCGCCAGCACCAGGATGGCCAGCACCGCGCCCCAGCCCAGGTTGGAGAGCACCGAGTCCACCGTCATCTGGATGTAGACGCCCTGGTCCATCAGGGGAGTGACGCGCAGGCCGGGGTACTTGGCCTCCAGCTCTTCAATGGCCGCGTTCACCGTCTTGGACACCTCGCTGGTGGAGGCGGTGGAGGCCTTCTGGATGCTCACCGCCACCGCCGGGTTGCCGTTCATCCTGGCGTAACTCTCGCCGGAGTTGTCGATCACCGTAACGTCCGCCACGTCCGAGAGGCGCACATCGCCCACATCCCCCGCGTCCATGTGCAGCAGCAGGGCGTTCTCCACCTCCTCCACGCTGGAGAAGGCGTCGCCCACCTTGAGCAGGTACTGGTCGTCGCCCTGGTAGAGGTAGCCGGCGGGCATGGCGAAGTTCTGGGCCATCACCAGGCTGGAGACCATGTCCTTGGTGAGCAGCTTGCTCACATCCGCCTGCTCAAGGGCGGCGGCGCGGGCGTCCTCAAACTGCTTCTGGGCGTCCTCCAGCTGGGCCTCGCCCTCCTCGAGGGCGCTCTCGGCGGCGGCCAGCTGGGCCGAGGCGCTGCCAAAACCCGCCGCGGCCAGGATCTTGCCCTGTTCCAGCTGCTTGTAGGCCTCCCGCGCCTTTTCCACCCCGGCGTTCGCCTGCTCGGCCATCACCTTGGCCGCCATGAGTTCGGTGCCGATGTCCGCCAGGGCGGCGTCCAGTTCGGCCACCCGGGCGGGGGCGTTCAGCGCGCTCAGGAACTGGGCGCGGGTCATGTTGGCAAAGCCCTCCGGCAGGGTGCCGGCGGGCAGGCTGCCCGCCACGCCGCTCCACAGCACGGTCCACACCTCGTCGGAGATATAGGTCTCGATGAAGGTCGCGGGCTGGGCCAGGGCCGCCGCCCAATCCGCCTCGCTCACCTCCGCCGGACGCGTCACCAGTATCGTGCCGTCCGCGCCGGGGGTCACGGCGGCCGCGGCAAGGGCGCCCGCCATCATGTTCAGCTGGGGCTGCATGGCCGCCGCCTGCTCCATCCCCTTCTTTTCCGCCTCCAGCGCGGCCTTGCTGGCCTCCAGCGCGGTCTGCTGGCTGGCCAGGGCCTGCGCCTGGGCAATGGCGGAGTCCAGCTGGGCGCTGGCGTCGGCCAGTTCGGCGGCGGTGTCCTGCTGCTGGGTCTCCAGGGCGGCCTTGCCGCTCTCCAGTTCGGCGCGGCCGTCGGTCACCTTTTGCTGTGCCTCGTCCAGTTCCGCCTTGGCGTCGGCCAGCCCCTCGTCCACGCTGGCCAGCACCTTGGTGTTGATGGCCTCGATCTTATCCTCATTGAGGCGGATCTCCACGCTCTTTTCCACCAGGCCGGTGCCGCTGACGCTGGCCACCCCCGCCTGCCGTTCAAAGGCGGGGATGACGGTCTCGGAGGCAAAATCGGTGAGTTCATAGACGTCCATGCCCTCCATGTCCACCGCGGCGATCATCACCGGCAGCATATCCGGCGAGATCTGCAGCAGCATGGGGTTGCCGGCGGTATCGGGCAGGGCGCCGCGCACCTGATCCACCGCGGTGGACAGGTTGACCATGGCGCTGTCCATATTGGAGCCGTCGTCAAACTCCAGCACCACCGTGCTCACGTTCTCCGCGGAGGTACTGGTGACGCTGGTCACCCCGTTCACAGTGCCCAGACCCGCCTCCAGCGGGGCGGTGACCTGGCTCTCCACCTGTTCGGGGCTGGCGCCGGGCATGGTGGTCACCACCACCACATAGGGCAGTTCTATGGCGGGCAGCAGGTCGGTGACCATGTTCAGAAAGCTGATCACGCCCAGCACGATCACCATCACCACCGCCACCACCACGGTGTACGGCTTTTTGACGCAGTATTTTGACATAAGGCTCCCTCTTCCTTTTGTGGGGCGCGACCCGCGCCCCCGACACACAAATTACAGTATATCCCCTTTGTCCGCAAAAGGCAATCGCCCGCGGGCAAAGTTTGCCGCCGGTTGACGAACGTGGTATGATGAAAGGAAAAATATACGATCGAATGACCGCGGAGCGCCGCGCCCCCAAAGGGCGCGCCCGTCCGCCGCCGATGCCGGGAGTGGCTGCGCGCCGCCCCCGGCGCCGGTTTTTCCAAGGGGGTATCCGATATGCAGCAGTCCGCCGGGGCGGCAAACGCCCAGTACATCCGAATGACCCAGACGCCCATTCCAAAACTCATCACCACCCTGGCCGCCCCCACGGTAGCCAGCATGCTGGTGAGTTCCATCTACAACCTGGCCGACACCTTCTTCGTGGGCCAGCTGAACACCAACAGCGCCACCGGCGCGGTGGGGGTGGTGTTCAGCCTGATGGCCATTCTGCAGGCCTTCGGCTTCATGGTGGGCATGGGCTCCGGCAGCATCATCAGCCGGCTGCTGGGCCGGCAGGAGGGCCAGGCCGCCAGCCACATCGCCTCCATGGGCTTTTTCACCTCGCTGAGTTGCGGCGCGGTGCTGGGCGTGAGCGGCCTTGTTTTTCTCCAGCCGCTGATGCGGCTGCTGGGCGCCACCGAGACCATCCTGCCCTACGCCTGCGACTATGCGCGATACATCCTGCTGGCCGCGCCGCTGATGTGCTCCAGCTTCACCATGAACAACATGCTGCGCTACGAGGGCAAGGCCGCCTTCGCCATGATCGGCCTGACCACCGGCGGCATCCTGAACATGGCGCTGGACCCGCTGTTCATCTTTGTGTTCGACATGGGCATTGCCGGCGCGGCGCTGGCCACCGCCCTCTCCCAGTGCGTGAGTTTTTGTCTGCTGCTGGCGATGTTCCTCACCCACAAAAGCCAGCTGCGGCTGTCGGTGCGGCTGATCGGGCGGGATCTGCCCGGCCTGCGCAACATCCTGGCCTGCGGGCTGCCCAGCTTTGCCCGGCAGGCGCTGGCCAGCGTGGCCACCGCCCTGCTCAACTGGCAGGCGGGCCAGTGCGGCGGCGACGCCGCCGTGGCCGCCATGAGCGTGGTGGGCCGCATCTTCATGTTCGTGTTCGCAGTGATGCTGGGCATCGGCCAGGGCTTTCAGCCGGTGGCGGGCTACAACTATGGCGCCGGAAAATTCGGCCGGCTGCGCCAGGCCTTCCGCTTCACCCTGCTGCTGGGCGAGGGCTGCATCTGTGTGGTGGCGCTGGGCACCTTCATCGCCGCGCCCTGGCTGATCCAGGCCTTCCGCAACGACCCCCAGGTGATCGAGATCGGCGTATTCGCCTGCCGGCTGCAGTGCTGCGCCATGCTGCTGGTGCCGGTGGGCACCTGCGCGAATATGCTGTTCCAAAGCACCGGCCAGAGCGCCGCCGCCACCTTTTTGTCCAGCCTGCGGCAGGGGCTGTATTACCTGCCGGCCATGCTGGTGCTGCCGCTGGTGATCGGCCTGCGCGGGGTGCAGGTGGCTCAGCCCTTGGCGGACGTGCTCACCTTCTGCACCAGCGTGCCCTTCCTCATCCGCTTCTTTGCCCAGCTGCCCCGGCAGGACCGGGAATGACCCCGGGCACCCATCGTCCGCGGCCCTTCGGGGCCGGGGGCGTTTTTTATTTTTCTTCCTTTAAAAGGGCGTCCAGGGTGTAGCGGCCCTTGTTGGCCGTGTCCTTGCCGTACTGGATGGCCCGGGTGGGGCAGGCGTTGATGCACCGCAGGCACTGCCAGCAGCCCTCGCCCCAAACCGGGCGGCCCTCCCGCATGGTGATGACGCCGGCGGGGCAGTCCCCGGCGCAGAGGCCGCAGCCGGTGCAGGCGTCGGTGGCAAAGAAGGGCTTGGCGGTGCGGGCGAAGTGGTTGAAGCCCCAGTTCACCATGCCGGACTTGAGGGCCGCCATGCCGCCCTCCTTCACCCGGTACACCGTTTTCCGCTCCTTCACTTCCTCCGCCAGCCGGGCGATCTGGCCGCGGGCGGCCTCCACCTTGGCGCGGGCGGTGGCCTCGTCGTCCACGTCGGCGCTGCCCACCATATAATTGTTGGGCATTACCAGGCTGTAGGCGCTGTCCAGCGGAAAGACCTTTTCCAGCTCCTTCATGGCCTTGCCCGCCTCCTCGCCGCAGGTGCAGACGGCGAAGGTGAAGGCGCCGGCGGCCGGGCGCAGGGTTTTGGCGAAGTTCAGCATCGGCTCCGCCGGGCCCCAGGCGTAGATGGGGAACACCAGCCCCACCTGCTTTTCCCCCGCAAGGTCGGGGGCGCGCTCCATCCCCACGATGCCCACGGCCTCGTCGCCGGTGAGGGCCGCGATCTGGCTCGCCGCCCACCGGGAGTTGCCGGTGCCGGAAAAATAAAAGATCATTTCTCCTCCTTTTGATGTGCCGTCCGGGCGGCCTCCACCACCTTGCGGTAGGGGCCCACCATCGCCTCGGTCATCTTTCCCTTTGCCTTCTTCTGCACCGCCGGCACCGCCAGCAGCGCCCCCACCAGCTTCATCTGCAAAATGCGCTTTTTCTGCCTTCATGAAGCCCTGCATCACATAGATCAGGTCCCGGAAGATCTTCATGCCCCCCACCCCGTAGAAGTTGGCGGGGCGGGTGAGCTTTTTGTCCAGCGCGAAGGCCAGGTTTTCCGCCAGGGCGGCCACGTCCGCCGCCGTGTCCCCCTCGTCGGTGGCCACGCCGGCCAGGTAGTTGCCGCCCACCTCGGCCCGGGCCTCCACCACCATCCGCAGGTTGGGTTCGCACCGGTAGTCGCCCCGGATGAGGTAGGCCACCGGCGTGCCCCGGGTGACGGTGCGGTGGCCGTTGCAGAACTGCCGGTCGTCAAAGCACTTGAAGCGGGCGCCGGCGGAGTGGCCGCACACCGCAAACGCGTAGACAAAGGCGTCGGCGGTCTGGATGGTGCCCCGCAAAAAATCGTCGAACCCGTCCTTATAGACACATTTGCCCGTGACGGCGCAGTTCATGCACCCCAAACAGCCGCCGGCAAAGGGAAACTCCCTCAGGTCCACCACCCGGCTTTTGTACGGCAGGGCGGCCCGGAAGTCGGCGATCATGGCGGCGAGGCCCTCGTCGCCGGGCGTGCTGTCGGTGACGATCACCACGTCCTTTTCCCCGCTCTTGGGCGTATCCGCAAGGCAGGCGCGATAGTCCGACCGCGGTGTGCCGGGGGCGGCAGGAGACGGCGTGACGAACAGGCCGTGCCCGCAGGTGAACATCAGCTGGTCGAAGAAGTCCCGGGCCTGCCGCCGCCCCTCCGCGCTGAGCAGGTCCTCCATGTCCGCCGAGAGGCCCCGCACCACCTTCATCCCCAGGTCAAAGCAGTTCTCCTCCACCCAGCGGTGGGCGGTCACGTCGTAAAAATGCTTGGAGGTGGTGATCTGGCTGGCGAACTTGCCCGTCAGGTCCACCCCGCTGGCCTTCACCAGTTCCACAAACCGGTGCAGCTGGTACGGCGCCAGAAAGGTGTACACCGGGTAGCAGAAGAGCAGCAGGTCGGCCCTTTCCAGCGCCGCGCGGGCGGGGGAAAAATCCTTTTCATAGCCTTTGATGCGCACCCCCACCGGCAGGTATTCAAAGTGATGTTCCGGGTGCAGCGCCTCCAGATAGAGCGCCGTGTGCAGCGTGGCCGAGGCATTGCCTTTGGGGCTGCCGTTCAGCACAAGGATGTTCATGCCTCTCCCTCCATTTCCTCCAGCAGCCGGCCATACCATTGCCGCTCGAATTCCGCAGCGGCGATGCCGTACTCGATGGTGTACCCCTGAAAGCGAAAAACCTCCGCCCAGTTCTGCCCCGGGGGCAGCTCCCCGGTCTGCGCGCTCCGGAACTGTTCCCGGATGGCGCGGAGCACCGCCTGCGTCTTTTCCATCTGGCGGATGTAGTCCCGGATGGCGGCGGTGCGCTCCTGCGGCGCGGCCAGCCCCAGGAAGAACAGCCGGGCCAGCTCCATGTTCTTGACCCGCCCCGCCTGCATGGGCTGCGCCACCCAGCCGGCGAAGGCCTGGCGCCCCGCCGGGGTGATGGTGTAGGTCTTTTTGCGCCGGCGACCCTCCATGGTCTCGGCGGCGGCGATGCGCCCCTCTTTTTCCAGTTTGGCCAGGGCTGTCTGCACACTGCCCGCGCTGGAGGAGCAGATCAGCGCCAGATTCTGTTTGATGAACCGCTGCAGTTCGTAGCCGGTCATGGGCGCGAGGAGCAGCAGCCCCAGGATGAGATATTCCACAAAGCGGCCCCCAATCAGTCGAATAGACATATTATACGCCAGGGCAGGGCCCTGCGTCAAGGCAAAAGCCTGTTAAGAATGCGGGCGAAACTGGCAGGTTTGGATGGTGGCCTTTGCCCCGGCGGGATGGTATACTGGCAAGCAGAGGGAAACAAAAGGAGGGCGAACGTTATGAGTTTTGCCAGCGGCCTTTACGGGGCGCGCAGAAAAAGCGGTCTTTCTCAGGAGGCCGTGGCGGAGAAACTGGGAGTCAGCCGCCAGACCATCTCCAAATGGGAGACCGGGGTTTCACTTAGTTAAAGATACCACATCAAAACCCACGTTGACTTTTGCTCAA
>DSLFC04102__coassemble_801_pt1 | contig 28076 bp, 26 predicted proteins | sample DSLFC04102__metabat2_high_PE_037 | metagenome-assembled genome bin DSLFC04102
ATTATGCCCTTCTAGGGCTTACTCAAGCCCCCGGCTTTGCCGGGGGTCCTGACTTGAAACGCAGCGGTCAGCGGGCATATTTTTGGATCACAGCCCCCATGGCGTCCCATTGCTGTTCCATATCGCGCACCAGCTTGAACTGGGTGCGGCAACGGTCCAGGTTTTGCCCGTCACGCTGGGTGTGGAAATAGTGGTCGCCCTCCAGATAGTCGGTCAGAAAACGGATGCCGCACTCCAGTGTCATCAGCTTTGCGCCCCAGGGCAGATATTCCAGTTCGGCCCCGGTGAGCGCGCCGTCCGCGCCCTCCAAAAAGCCCCTGGTGTAGATGTCGTAGAGCTGGATGTCAAAATTCACCTTGGAGAGGTCCCGCTCATCCTCGGCGCTGTGGTTGGCGCCGAAACGGATGGAGTCGCCGAAGTCATTGATGGAGAGCCCGGGCATCACGGTGTCCAGGTCGATGACACAGATGCCCCTTAAGGTGGCCTTGTCCATCAGCACGTTGTTCAGCTTGGTGTCGTTGTGGGTCACGCGAAGGGGCAGCTTGCCCTGACGCAGCGCCTCCAGCGCCACGCTGCAATCCGCCTTGTGCTCCTGCACGAACCGGATCTCCGGCCGGGCCGAGGCGGCCCGGCCCAGCGCGTCGGCCGCCAGCGCCCTCTCAAAGTTCTTGTAGCGGTTTTCCGTGTCGTGAAACCGCTCAATGGTCTCATACAGTGTGTCGGCGGGATAGTCGCTGAGCATCGCCTGAAACTTGCCGAAAGCCAGCGCCGAGGCGTAAAACAGTTCCGGCGTCTCGGCGGACTGCAGGCAGATGGTATTTTCCACAAAGGGATATGCCCGCCATGCGCCGCCCTCGGAATCGGTGAAGAAACTTTCGCCCTTCGCGGTGGGCACCACCGTCAGGGTCTCCCGGGCCGGGTCGCCGCCGGCGGCCAGGATCTTTTTGCGCAGATGCCGGGTCACGCCCACGATGTTGGCCATCAGTTGATCGGGGTGTTTGAAGGCAGCGGAACTCATGCGCTGAAGGATGAAACGGCGGCACTCGCCTTCGGGGGTCTGCACATAGGCGCAAAAGGTGTCGTTGATATGGCCCTGGCCGTAGCGCAGCGCGCCCGCCACCTGGCCTCCAAGATCATAGGCGTCAAAGACTTCCTGCAAAAAGCCCTCGGCAAGACTGGACATCGTGTTGTACCTCCCTTTGTTGAGCCGGGCGCTGGCCCGGTAATGCGAAACAGTTTCATGGCGCCGGGTATCGCGGCGGACAAACTGCCGGTCACGCCACGGTATTGGCGCGGGCGGTCTCCCGCCGGATGAGCGGCGACGGAAATACGGGGATCAAGTCTGCCGCCGGGGCATCCCGCGGCTGTGCTTGCGATATTCCATGGGGCTCATGCCCATCAGTTTGCGGAAACTCTGGGAGAAATAGCTGGGGGAAGAAAAGCCCAGCAGGCGCGAGATCTGCGCGAGGGAGTAGTCGCTGTCGATGAGCAGACGGCAGCTTTCCTTCACCCGTCGCCGGATCAGGTAGCTGATGGGGGAAATGTGGTACTCGCGGCTGAAGGAATGGACCAGGTAGTATTTGTTCACATGGGCCAATTCCGCCAGCTGGTCCAGGCTGATGTTCTTTGTAAAGTTGGCGTCAAGGTAGCGTTTTACCACGGCGCACTCTCTGCCGACGCGCCGTGTGGGCTCGAAACTGGATGCAAAGTCGGTGTAGCGCCCGAGAAGGATCAGCAGCATTTCCAGAAACGCCTGGCACATCTGGATGTAGCCGGCGGGCCGATCCTCCAGTTCCCGCAGGATCAGCTGCAAGATACGCCGCACAGACTCCTGGTCGCCGTGGAAATGATATACTCCATACAGGTTTTCGATACCGGGCGGAAACAAAAGCCCTTCCACCCCCAGGATGATGTATTCCAGCGGGTGCGCGGAGAGATTTTTTCCGGCGTGTTCCACCTGCGGATGAACGATCACAAAATCTCCCTTTGACACGGCGAAAAGGTTTTCTCCCATGCGAAATTGCCCCACGCCGCTCACCATGTACAAAAATTCAACGCAGTTGTGAGTATGGGGCGCCCTGCCGAGGCTGGGGCCGCAGGTCGCGGCGGCGGCGTACAGCAACCGGGCGGGGGATTCACCCAACAGCCGGCATCGGCCGCCCGCGTCGGCGTCTTTGGCGGAGATTTCGAATCGTTTGTTGTTCATGGCGCGGCTCCTGTATCAACTGCAAGCTGTTGGCGGGCCCGGGTGAAAATTACCGTCTGATCCGACCGATTCAATTATAATACGAGCCCGGTAATAACACAATACATATATAATATATTTCAATTATTAAATGCTTTTGTGCAACAAGACCATTATTGGGGCGAAACAAGGGGGCAGGGTCTGTTGCGCGCAGGATGTTTGCGCACAATGGGCCGGTCCCGCCGGGGCGGAAAGGAACCTTCCGGTGCTTGCAGCGCGGCAGATGGGCGCCAAAAAAGAAACGGGAAGGAGGAAACCGGCCGCGCATGGCCTCCGCGAAGCAAAAATTGCGAGATATTGGGCCGGGCGGATTTTCTTTATCAAGAACTTGTGGTATAATGTTAAAAGTAATGCCAGGCAGGCCGGGCGGAATGGGCCGGCGCCGCCGGGGACAATACTGTTCTTTGAGAGGGAATCTATGCCACAGGAACTTGACCGGGCGTTCGTCGCCCTTCGCGATACATTCATCGAAAGCCGCTTCGGCCGTCTCAATCCGGTGCAGCGGGAGGCGGTGTTCTCCACCGAGGGCCCGCTGCTGATCCTGGCCGGCGCGGGCAGCGGCAAGACCACCGTGCTGGTGAACCGCATCGCCAACATCATCCGCTTCGGGCAGGCCCACGGTTCCGACTGGCTGCCCCGCCCCGCCACCGAGCAGGATGTGGAGAATCTGAAGGCGGCGCTGGAGGGCCAGCCGCCCGCCCCCTCGCTGTGGCCGATGCTGCGGCGGGAGAACGCCCGCCCCTGGAACGTGCTGGCCATCACCTTCACCAACAAGGCGGCGGGGGAACTGAAAGCCCGCCTTGCCGCCATGCTGGGGGAGACGGAGGGTGCGGACGTGAACGCCTCCACCTTCCACTCGGCCTGTGTGCGGATGCTTCGGCGGGACGCGGACCGGCTGGGCTTCCCCAAAAGCTTCACCATCTATGACACCAGCGACCAGGAACGGGCGATGAAGGAGGTCTACAAGCAGCTGCTGGTGGATGACAAGTTCCTGCCGGTAAAATCCGCCCTGGGGCAGATCGGCCGCATGAAGGACCAGCTCATCAGCCCCGAGGAGGCGCTGGACGCGCCCGCCGCCAACACCAAGGCCGCGCTGCTGGCCAAGGTGTACGCCGCCTACGCGAAGCGGCTGAAGAGCGCCGGCGCCATGGACTTTGACGACCTGATCTACCACACCGTGCGCCTGCTGCAGGACTGCAAGGATGTGCGGGAATATTACCAGCAGAAGTACCAGTATATTCTGGTGGACGAGTACCAGGATACCAGTGTGGCCCAGTTCCATCTGGTGCGCCTGCTCACCGGGCCGCGGCAGAACGTCTGCGTGGTGGGCGACGACGACCAAAGCATCTACCGCTTCCGGGGCGCCACCATCGAGAACATCCTGAACTTTGAACAGCATTTCCCCGGCGCGAAGGTCATCCGGCTGGAGCAGAACTATCGCTCCACCTCCAATATCCTGAACGCCGCCAACTGCGTCATCAAGAACAACCACGGCCGCAAGGGCAAGACCCTCTGGACCCAAAATTCCGAGGGCGACAAGGTGCACTGCTATGTGGCGGAAAACGAGCAGGACGAGGCCAGCCACATCGCCTCGGTGATCGGCCGCCACCTGAAGGAGGGCGCCCGCCTGCGGGACCACGCGGTGCTCTACCGCATGAACGCCCAGTCCAACCCCATCGAGACCTACTTCGCCCGGGCCGGCATCCCCTACAAGATCGTGGGCGGCCAGCGCTTTTATGACCGCAAAGAGGTCAAGGACATCCTGTCCTACATGTCCATCGTGGCCAACCCCGCCGACGATCTGCGCCTGCGCCGGATCATCAACGAGCCGGCCCGCAAGATCGGCGGCACCACGCTGGACAAGATGGCGGAGATCGCCTCCGGCCTGGGCGTCAGCCTGCTGGAAGTCTGCCGTCACGCCGCGGATTATCCCTCCATCAGCCGGGCGGCGGGCGCGCTGAACGGTTTCTGGGGCATCTACCAAAAACTGGTGGAGGCGGCGGATACCCTGCCGCTGGATTCCTTCGTCACCGAGCTGCTGCAGATCACCGGCTACAAAAAGATGCTGGAGAACCTGGGCGATGAGGGCGCGTCCCGGCTGGAAAACCTGGGCCAGCTGATCTCCAGCGTCAAGACCTACGCCGATCAGAAGGGCCCCGAGGCCAGCCTCGCCGGCTTTTTGGAGGCTGATCTCTGACCTGGACAGCTACGACCAGGAGACCGACGTGGTGGTGATGATGACCATGCACTCCGCCAAGGGCCTGGAGTTCGACTATGTGTTCATCGTGGGCATGGAGGAAGGGGTGTTCCCCAGCGAGCTCAGCCGCTTTTCCGACGAGGATATGGAGGAGGAGCGCCGCCTGTGCTATGTGGGCATCACCCGCGCCCGCAAGGAATTGTACCTCTCCTGCAGCCAGAGCCGTATGATCTTCGGCCAGACCCGCCGCAACCGGCCCTCCCGCTTTTTGGAGGAGATCGACGCCTCCTTGCTGGACGAGCAGGCCAGCCCCATGGCCGCCCGGCGCAGCTTCGGCTTCGGCAGTTTCGGCGGCGCGTCCTCCGGCGGGCCCTCCCGGGGCAGCGTCACCGGCTGGACGCCCGGCGCCGGCAGCGGCTGGAATCGCACCGCGGCCCCCGCTCCCGGCGCGGCCCCCGGCCGCTCTGCGGGCTTTGGGCCCACGGTGGGCGCCGCGCCCGCCCCGCGCCTGGCCGGCGGCAAAAAGCCGATGTTCAAGCCCGGCGACAAGGTGGAACACAAGGTGTTCGGCCGGGGCGTGGTGCTCAAGGCCACCCCCGCCGCCGGCGACACCATCGTGGAGATCCAGTTTGAAAGGGCCGGCATCAAAAAGACCATGGCGAACTACGCCCCCCTCACCCTGCTGGAGGACTGAGAAAGGAAGTTTCATATGCTCCGAGTGTCTCTCATCGCCCACACCCCCGAGCCGGAAAAGGTGGTCGCCGCCGCGGCGAAGCTGTGCTATTCCAGCGCCGGCGTGGACGACCTGCTGGCCGGCCTGACGCCGGAAAAAAGCCGGGAGTTCGTGGAAAAGCTGGCGAAGCTGGGCCACGAGAGCCCCACCGAGCACGTCAGCTTCACCTTTGCCATCGAGGGGGTCAGCCGCAGCCTGCTGGCCCAGATCACCCGGCACCGCATCGCCAGTTATAGCGTCCAGAGCCAGCGCTATGTGCGGCTGGACGAGTTCGAATATGTCACCCCACCCCAGATCGCCGCCGACCTCGAGGCGCTGGACGCCTTCCGGCAGGCGATGGACCAGCAGGGCGAGGAGTACCGGCGCATCGCGGCCCTGCTCAAGGACGGCCACATCCGCCGCCTGATGCAGCGGGGGATGAGCGAACAGGAAGCTGCCTGTAAAGCGGAAAAGCTTGCCATTGAGGACGCGCGCTTCGTGCTGCCCAACGCCTGCGACACCAAGATGATCGTGACCATGAACGCCCGCAGCCTGCACAACTTCTTCAAGCACCGCTGCTGCGCCCGCGCCCAGTGGGAGATCCGGACGCTGGCGGAGGAGATGCTGCGCCTGGTGTATCCCATCGCGCCGGCCCTGTTCGCCATGGCCGGCCCGTCCTGCGTGCGGGGGGCGTGCAGCGAGGGCGCCATGACCTGCGGCGAGGCCGCGGCTGTGCGGGAAAGATACAAAAAACTCAAGGAGGAGGCCCTGGGGCAGTGAGCGGCAAGCTGATCGTGATCGAAGGGCTGGACGGCAGCGGCAAGGCCACCCAGGCGGCACGCCTGACCGAGGCGCTGGCAAGGCAGGGGGAAGATGTGAAGCAAATCTCCTTCCCAGACTATGCCAGCGATTCCTCCGCCCTCATCAAGATGTATCTGGGCGGCAGATTTGGCAGCCACCCCGACGATGTGAACGCCTACGCGGCCTCCACCTTTTACTCGGTGGACCGCTACGCCAGCTACAAGACCAACTGGGGCGCTTTCTACCGCGGCGGGGGCGTTGTGGTCTCCGACCGCTACACCACCAGCAACGCGGTGCACCAGTGCTCCAAGCTGCCGAGGGAGCAGTGGCCCGCCTTTCTGGACTGGCTGTTCGACTTCGAATACAACAAGATCGGCATCCCCGCGCCGGACCGCGTCATCTACCTGGAGGTGGATCCGGCGGTGAGCCAACGATTGATGACCGCCCGCTACAAGGGCGACGAGAGCAAAAAGGACATACACGAAAAGGACCTTGCCTACCTGGCCCGCAGCCACGAGGCGGCGGACTACTGCGCCCGCGCGCTGGGCTGGCGCAAGGTCTCCTGCACCGAGAAGGGAGCGATGCGCTCCATTGAGGCCATCCACGTGGACCTTCTCGAAACGATCAAGGAGGTTTTATGATCGAATTTCATCCCATTTCCATCGACGATTTTGCCTGGGCCGCGCCCATCATGCGCTCCAGCAACTATATGTGTTGCGGCTACTCTTTTGTGACCCAGTTCATGTGGAGCCACGCCTACAACACCCACATCGCGAAATACGACGACTGGGTGCTCATCCGCAGCGATGTGGGCGATGCCTGCTATTACCTCTGGCCCGCCGGCAAGAGCGGCGACGAGCGCAAAGCCCTTGAGGCGATGGAGCGGGACGCCGAGCGCATCGGCCGCCCCATGTATCTGTATTCTGTCACGCTGGAGGCCAAGACCCAGCTGGAGGAGTGGTATCCCGGCAAATTCACCATCACCTCCGACCGGGCGGACTACGACTACATCTACGAGCAGGCCAATCTGGCGGAACTGCCCGGCCGCCGCTTTCAGAAGAAACGCAACCATGTGTCTCGTTTTATCCGTGAAAACCCCGACTGGCAGTTCCATTTCCTCACCAAAGAGGATCTGCCCGCCATCCGGGAGTTCAACAACGCCTGGTGTCAGCTGTACGAAAACAAGGACAATCCCGGCATCCAGACCGAACACGAATCCATTGAGATGCTGTTCAATCACTTTGACCGGCTGGACCTGCGGGGCGGCTACATTACAGCGGGGGGCAAGATCGTCGCCTTCTCCTTCGGCAGCCCCATCAACGACCGGGTGTTCGATACCCATGTGGAGAAGGCCCTGTACGATGTGAATGGAGCCTACAATATCATCAACCGGGAGATGGCCCGCAACGTCTGCGCGGGTTTTGACCTCATCAACCGGGAGGATGATGTGGGCGACGAGGGCCTGCGGACGGCAAAGCTGTCCTACAACCCGGATATCATCGAACCCAAGTATCTGGCCGCCCTGAACAAGTGACCGGGGCGCAATGCGCCGAAAGGGAGGGAAAGCAATCATGGACTGTTTGGCGAGGCGGGAGGAATTTCCCGCACTGGCGCAGCTGTTCGTCGACTCCTTCGGCGGAACCCTGCAGTTCGCCCGCACGGTGCTGGAGGAGTTTGCCGGAGAGGGGAACGTGTTCACCGCCCGGCAGGACGGCGTGTGCACGGCGCTGCTCTGCGCGGTGCCCGTGACGCTGCGCGGCCGCAAGGGCGTGTATTATTACGGCCTCACCACCCGGCCGGATCAGCGGGGCAGCGGCGTGATGACCGCCCTGATGGACGCCGCCGGCGAAGAACTGGCCCGCCGGGGCGCGGCCTTCGCGGTGCTGATCCCCGCAAACGCGCCGCTCTTTGCGTTTTATGCCAAACGCGGCTTTGAAAAAGCATTTTCAAAACGGGTGCTGCACCGTTCCGTGCGCAACAATCTGTGGGCGCAGGCGGAGTTCGACACCGTCACGGTGAAGGGGCTGCAGGCACTGCGCCAGAAGTATGTGCCGGAAGCGGTGGAACTGGACGCAAAGGGATACACGGCGGTGCTCACCGACCTGTACAGCATGGGCGTCACCAGCCTGTGCACCGACCACGGATACGGCCTCTTTTTCAAAAAGGGGAGCGAGATGCGCTTTGTGGAGCTTTTTGCGGACAGCGACCACGCCGCCGAACTCCTGCTGGAAGCCGCCCGCCAGAAGACCGGCGCCGAGAGCGCGGTGCTGGAACTGGGCGAAAGCCAGACGCTCTTTCTGGGCGAGGGCGCGCCGCGGGATTACGGCATGATCCGGTTTTTCGGCCAGCATTTTGATGTGCAGGATGCCTATATGCGCCTGATGCTGGACGATGAAGAATAAACAAAAAAGGTAGGAAGTGAATATGAACAACCAGCCACGGGAAACCCGGGAACAGCGCCCGCGCCGCCGCAGGCGGGGGCCCAGCGGCTGCCTGATCGCGCTGTTGCTGTTTGTCGTTCTGCTGATCGGCGGCGGCATCTGGGGCGCGTCGGTGATCGGAGAGATCGCCGGCAAAAACGCCACCATGGAGGAGGTCACGGTGACCGTTGAGCAGGGCGAAGGCCCCACCACCATCGCCAACCGCCTCGCCGAGGCGGGGGTCATCAAACGCCCCCTCGTCTTCAAGTACTATCTGCGCTACAAAGAGGCCGCCGGCAGCCTGCAATACGGCGAATTCACCCTGTACAAGGGCGAGAGTTACGATGAGATCATCGAGACCCTGAGCCAGTACGTCAAGCGGGACACTGTCACCGTCACCTTCCCCGAGGGGCTGACCGCGCAGCGGATGGCGCAGCTGATGGAGGAGAACGGCCTGTGTACCGCCCAGGAGTTTCTGGCCTGCGCCAACGGCGAGGACGGCTCGGATTTCAGCCAGTACGAGTTCTGGAACGAGATCCCGGACGACCCGGACATCTTCATGAAGTGCGAGGGATACCTCTTCCCCAACACCTATGAGTTCTTTTTGGACGACACGGTCTACAACTATGTGAACACCTTCTACGCCGAGTTTGACCGCCAGGTCACCCCCCAGCTGCGCCAGCAGGCGGCGGACCAGGGCTTCACCCTGGAGGAGGCCATCACCCTGGCCAGCTTTGTGCAGGAGGAGGCGGGCAACGCCGAGGACGCCCGTGTCTCCGCCGTGTTCCACAACCGGCTGGCGGAGGGCTCGCCCTATCCCCGGATGGAGAGCAACGTGAGCAGTTACGTCCAGAACCCGGACGACAACAACTACATCTACAACTGGATCGCCCCCTACTACGGCGGGTGGGACAACATCCCCGCCAACATCTACGCGGCCTACAACACCTACGAGCGGGAGGGCCTGCCCGCCGGTCCGGTCTCCAACCCGGGCATCGACGCCATCGTGGCCGCGCTGAACCCCGACCCGGAGTATCTGGAGGGGAAATATTACTTCTTTGTCACCGACAAGAACGGCAAATACTATTACGCCAAGACCATCAGCGAGCACGAGCGCAACAAGAGCATCGCGTTCTCGCAGTAAAGCGACAGACGGGGCGCTGAAAGAAAACTTTCAGCGCCCCGCTTTATGAAAAGGAGAGATGACCATGCTGCCGGTACCGGAACTGCTCAGCCCCGCGGGAGACCTGGAGCGGCTGGAATACGCCCTGCGCTACGGGGCGGACGCGGTGTATGCCGGGCTGCCAGAGTTTGGCATGCGCTCGGCGCCTCAGAACTTCACGCCGGAACAGCTGGCCGACGGAGCGGCCCTCTGCCATGCCCGGGGCAAAAAGCTGTACCTCACGCTGAACACCCTGCCCACCAACGAGGAGCTGCGGCAGATCCCCGGCGCCATCCGGGACGCCTGGGCCGCCGGAGTGGACGCCTTCATCGTGGCCGACCTGGGCGTGCTCTCGATGGTGAAGCAATATGCCCCCGAGGCGGAGATACACCTCTCCACCCAGGCGGGGGTCACCAACTGGGCCGCCGCCCGCGCCGCCTGGGAACTGGGGGCCAAGCGGGTAGTGCTGGCAAGGGAACTGACCTTACAGCAGATCGCGGAGATCCGGGCCAACACGCCGGAGGATCTGGAACTGGAGGCCTTCGTCCACGGGTCCATGTGCATGAGCGTCTCCGGGCGGTGCCTGCTCAGCCAGTACCTCGCCGGGCGGGACGCCAACCGGGGCCAGTGCGCCCAGCCCTGCCGCTGGAAGTACTATCTGATGGAGGAGACAAGGCCCGGGCAGTACATGGAGATCGGCGAGACGGAGGAGGGCAGCTATATCCTGAACGCCAACGACCTGTGCACCGCGCCCTTCATCGACCTGATCTGCGCCGCCGGGGTGGACAGCCTCAAGATCGAGGGCCGCGCCAAGACCCTCTACTATGTGGCCAGCGTCACCAGCGCCTACCGGCAGGCGCTGGACGCCTTTCTCGCCACCCCGCCGGGGGAGGATTTTCTGTGCCCCGAGCGGGTGCTGGACGAACTGGACCGCACCAGCCACCGCCGCTATTCGCCGGGGTTCTACTTTGGGCCTCAGAAGGCCCGGCAGGACACGAAGACCGGCGGCTATGTGCGCAAATGGGAGTTTGTGGGCGTGGTGGAAAGCTGGCACGAGGGGCTGGCCAAATGCACCCAGCGGGGCAAGTTCACCCTGGGCGACGAACTGGAGGCGCTGACGCCCAGCGGCGAGGTGGTGAAGCTTTCGCCCCCATGGCTGTGCAACGCCGAAGGGGAGAACGTCACCAGCACGCCCCATCCCATGATGCTCTACACCATGCCCAGCGAGGAGCCGCTGCCGCCCCACAGCCTGCTGCGCAAGCGGCTGCCGGAGGAATGAAGCCCGGGCCGCTATGCCCGCTGCTACGGAGGACTGCACGATGAAACGAATGCTTGCTCTCGTTTTGACCGCCTCGTTCGCGCTGGCCCTGACCGGCTGCGGCGGCGGAACAACTCCCGTCTCAACGCCCACAGCAACGCCCGCCCCTCCCGCCAGTGAGCAAAGCGAAAGCGCCGGCCGGAGCGAAGCCTCCCGGACCTGGACCGAGGAGGAGGTTCTGGAACTGTACAAGGCCGGCAGGGAAGAAGACTGGGAGATGGTGGACTGTGTGACCTTCCCCGACCAGGCCAGCGGCCTCGTGGGGGCCGTTCTGTTCCGGAACGGGGATGCCCGGACCGCCGGCGTTGCCTTTTTGGGCGCGGACGGCGCCTGCCGCATGGGCGGCACCGACGCGCAGCTGCCGGACGAGCCGGAATTTGAATACCTCGGCGGCGGCGCGGTGTCCTTCCGGCAGAAAGGGGAGGACGGCAAACTCCACGACCACACGATGAGCATCACCATCGAAGGCAGCAATGTGACCTTTAAATCGGTGGATCAATGAGCGAAAAAATGGGCGCGAACCCCTTTTCCGGGGGCTCGCGCCTGTTTTTGTCAATCCGCCCGCTGCCCGTCCCAGAAGGCGGCGAGCTGCCCTTCCAGTTCATCCGGCCCGTACAGAAAGCGGCAGTGCCGCCAGTGTTCGGGAAAAAGCTGGCGGTAGGCGGCGAAGGAGAACCGGTCGTCGATCAGCAGCACCACGCCCTTGTCCTCGGCGGTGCGGATGACCCGGCCCGCCGCCTGCAGCACCTTGTTGAAACCGGGGAAGCGATAGGCGTAGTCGAACCCGTCGCCCCGGGTGTCCTCATAATAGCGGCGCAGCATCTCCTGCCGGGGCCCCACCTGGGGCAGCCCCACCCCCACGACGGCCGCGCCGATCAGCCGCCGGCCCGCCAGGTCCACTCCTTCTCCAAACACCCCGCCCAGCACCCCGAAGCCCAGCAGCGAGGCGGAAGGGGCGGGGGTGAACCGGGCGAGAAACCCCTCCCGGGCGGCCTCGTCCATGCCCGCCTCCTGCACCAGGGTCTCCACCTCCGGGAACAGGCGGCAGAACGCCTCGTGCACCTGGGAAAGATAGCTGTAACTGGGGAAGAAGGCCATGTAGTTCCCTGTGTGTCCGGCCACCATGGCGCGCAGGTAGCGGGCAATGGCCTCCAGGCTCCCGTGCCTGTCCCGGTAGCGGGTGCTCACGTCGGCGGCGCAGAAAAGGCCCAGCCGCGCGGGGTCGAAGGGACTGGGCAGGGCGGCGGTCTTTGCCTCGGCGCAGCCCAGAATGTCCTTGAAATAGCCGGCGGGGGAGAGGGTGGCGCTGAACAGCACCGCGCCCCGCCCCTTGGCGAGGCTGGCGTCCACAAAGGCGCTGGGGTCGAGGCACAGCTGCCACACCCGCACCTCGCCGCCGCCGGCGCTCACCTGGGTGACAAAGTGGTCGTCGTACCACTCCGCCACCCGCAGGTATTGCCGCAGCTGGAAATAGAGTTCCAGCACCGCGTCGTGCGTCTCGTCCTCCCGGTGCTCCTCCAGCCATTCCTCCGCCGGGCCGGTGACCCGGCTCACGCAGCGGTCGAAGGCGGTGAGGGCGGGGGCGGAAAAGAAGGTGCGCTCCGGCTGCTCCTCACACTGGCGCCGCAGTTCGATGAAGGCCCGGTTGAGCCGGCCCAGGGCGGTCTTGAGCCGGCCACGCCCCTTGCCCAGCAGCTTGACGCAACGGTACACCTCGCTCTTGCACAGCGATGCCGAGTGCATCTCCCGGGCGCGGTCGGGCAGGTTGTGGGCCTCGTCCACCAGGAACAGATGGTCGCCGCCCGATTCAAAAAAGCGCTTCAGGTTCACCACCGGGTCGAACAGATAGTTGTAGTCGCCCACAATGACGTCGCACCAGAGGGAGAGGTCCAGCCCGAACTCAAAGGGACAAAGCTGGAAGCGCCGGGCCAGTTCCTCCAGTTTCGCGCGGGTGAAGTCGTCCTCGTCCAGCGCCTGCCACAGCCCGTCCCGCACCCGGTCGTAGTAGCCCCGGGCGTAGGGGCAGGCATCCGGCGTGCACTCCCGCTTCTCCAAAAGGCATACCTTGTCCTTGGCGGTGAGGGTGATGCTTTTGAGGCGCAGCCCCGGCTGGCTTTGGCGCAGCCGCGCCAGCGCGCCCTCGGCGGCGGCGCGGGCGGTGGTGCGGGCGGTGAGGTAAAAGATGCGCCCGTCGCAGCCCTCGCCCATTACCTTCAGGGCGGGGAACAGGGTGCTCATGGTCTTGCCGATGCCGGTGGGCGCCTGGCAGAACAGTCGCTGGCCGTCCCGCAGGGTGCGGTAGACCCCTGCCGCCATGGCCCGCTGGCCCGCGCGGTACTCCGAAAAGGGGAAGCGCAGCGCCCGCAGGCTCCCGGTGCGCTGCTCCTGCCAGCTTTGCGCCCGCTGGGCCCAGGGAGCGTACCGGGCCAGAAGGTCCGTCACAAAGGCGTCCAGTTCATCGGCGGAAAACCGGCGGGAAAAGCGCACGATCTGCTCCTCGTCCACCTGAAAGTAGGTCAGGCGCACGCCGATCTCATCAAGACCCTGCTGCCGGGCCCACATGGCGGCGTACACCTGCCCCTGGGCCCAGTGGACCGGCTGCATCTCCTCGGTGATCTCCTCCAGCGGCACAGTCACGGTCTTGATCTCGTCCACCGTCACCAGTCCGTCCTCGGTGAAAAGGCCGTCCGCCCGCCCGTCGATGAGGTAGTCCACCCCCTCCACGGTGTATTCCTGTTTGAGGTAGACCTCGGCGTCGTAGCCCTTGCCGGCCGCCTTTTGCAGGCGGCGATGGATGCGCGCGCCCTCGGCGGCCCGGTCAAAGCCGGCAAAACGGCTGTCGATGCTGCCGGTCTGCAGCAGAAATTCCACCAGCTGCCGCACCGAAAGGTGTACCTGTGCCACGCGCCGCGCCTCCCTTCACACACAAGAAATGGGTGCCAAAGGCGAAAAACCTTCCGCCTTTGGCACCCATTGTACCACAAACCCGCTTTGCCTGCACAAAAAGCTGGGCTGTGGCGCTGTCAAAATATGGAAACCTGTTGGACTTTACAGGCTGAGTTCCGCGCGCAGTTCCGCCGCCGCCCGGTCCACCGCGGCAAAGTCGATGGCCGCGCCGTACAACTGTTCCATGGCGTCGTGGCTGATCTTGGCCTCCCGCTGCATGGCGCTGGCCTGGCCCAGCAGTTCCGCGGCGGCGCGGCGGTTGAAGCGCAGGCGCTTTTTGCGGCAGCGCAGCTTGGATTTGTCCTCAAAGCGGCGGCAGTGGATGTTTTTCTGGCCCTCAAAGTCCATGGGATGCCAGCTGTTGGAGGTGAGGAAGGCCAGCCGCAGCGCGGGGATGAACAGGTGCTCGGTCTCGCCGGTGCCCAGCGGGCAGGGGCAGCTGATGATGCTGTACCCGCGGCGCAGCGCCTGCCTGCGCAGTTCGTCCAGGATCAGCCGGCCGCACAGGCCGTACTCGTCGTGCAGCACCACGACGGTGTCCGCCAGGGCGGGCACGGTGTTGTAAAAGGTGAGGATTCCCTTGGGCGTCACGGCGCTGAGCAGCCGCACCTGCTCCTCGCCCGCGCTCTCGCCCCGGGGCAGATAGCGCAGCGCCAGCCGCGCGGCAAAGGCCAGCGCTTTGTCGGTGTCGGTGGACCAGGCGGCGGTGGCGCGGCTGTCCGCCAGAAGCTTTGCGGCCCCGGCGATGTAGCTGGCCGCCCGCTCCTGCAGCGCTTTGCAGCGCATCGAGAGCCGCAGGATCTGCCCGCGGTTTTCGGTCAGCCGGGCCACGTCCATCGTGTGATACAGGCTCACCACCCGCTCACAGGCGCCGGGACAGGCCGGTTCCAGCGCGTGCGGAGGCGTTGCGTCCACCACGGCGGCGCGGGGCTCCTCCAGAATGACGCCGTCCAGGCTGTCCGGGTCGGAGGAGCAGTGAATGCGCTGCACCGGCAGGGCCGACGCCTCGGCCACGCCGCGCATCATCGTGCTCTTGCCGCAGCCGGGGATGAGGTACATCTGCCGGTCCGGCTCCTGGCACAGGCGGTCAAAGTATCCGTGAAAACCATGGGGGCCCAGCGCGCCCAAGTAGAAATCCACATTCGCGGTCTGATTGTTCACAAGGATCCACCCCTTTCGTTAGTCCATGGTATGCAAAAACAAAAACAGCCGCCACACTGCGAGCCGTTTTTTTTCAGAAAAGGGATAGAATCAGGGCAGGACCGGCGAAGGAGGAGAGGGGAATGATCGTTCGTTGCGTGTTGGTGCTGCTCTTTGTGGTGTTCTTTGTGATGCTGTGCTGCCTCCATGTGAGCGGGCAGGATTGACCACAGCCCCAAACGGCGCAGAAAAGCCCGGCCGCGGATGCGGCCGGGCAAATTTTATGCGCGGGTGGGAACGATCTCCAGCCAGTATCCGTCCGGGTCCTGGATGAAGTAGATGCCCATCGACGGGTTTTCATAGCAGATGCAGCCCATCTGCTTGTGCTTTTCATGGGCCGCGTCGTAGTCGTCCACCCGGAAGGCCAGGTGAAATTCGCACTCGCCCAGGTCGTACTTCTGGGGATGGTCCCGCAACCAGGTGAGTTCCAGCTCAAAGGGCTCGCCGGGCACGGCCATATATACGATGATGAAGGAGCCGTCCGCCGCCGGCTTGCGGCGCACCTCCTCCAGCCCCAGTGCCTGTCGGTAAAATTCGAGGGAGCGGTCCAGGTCGCTCACATTGTAGTTTTCATGGATCATGGAAAATTTCATGGGAGAACTCCTTTCGCAAAGCTTTTGAACATTACAGCATGGAGGCGCGCAGTTCCTCGCCGCTCAGGGGGCTGAGCAGAGCGGGGGGCACGTCCAGAACGGTCTTGCAGCCGCGCTCGCCGGCCTGGTACATCCGCCAGAGGGCGCGGGCATAGGCCACCAGCACGCTGGAGGTAAACTCGGGGTTGGAGTCCAGCTTCAGCCGGTACTCGATCACATGGGTATTGGCGCCCTCCGGGCCGGTCTTGCCGGTGCGGATGACCATGCCGCCGTGGGGCAGGCCCGCGTGATCCCGCAGCAGTTCCTCCTGGCTGACGAAATGCACGGTGGTGTCGTAGTCGGCAAAGTAGTTGGGCATCTCCTTGATCTCTTTTTCGATGCGGGCGGTGTCCGCGCCGGGCTTGGCCACCACAAAGCACTCCCGGGTGTGTTTCTGCCGGGTGGTCAGAACGGGCTGGCTGCCGCTGCGCACCGCCTCCAGCGCGCTCTCCACCGGAACGGTGTACTGGCGCGCGTCCTGCACGCCCTCGATGCGGCGGATCGCGTCGGAGTGGCCCTGGCTCACGCCCTTGCCCCAGAAAGTGTAACTCTCGCCCTGGGGCAGCACGGCGCTGGCGTATACCCGGTTCAGCGAGAACAGACCCGGGTCCCAGCCCACCGAGATCAGGCCGAGGGTGGACGCCTCCTTCGCGGCGGCGTCCACCGCTGCAAAGTGCTCGGGGATGCGGGCGTGGGTGTCAAAGCTGTCCACCACGTTGAACCAGCGGGCCAGCGCCGGGGTCTGCTCGGGCAGATCGGTGGCGCTGCCGCCGCACAGGATCATCACGTCGATCTCGTCCTTCATGTCGGCGGCGCTGTCGGCGGCCAGCACCGGCACGCCCGCCGTCGCCGTGCGGATGGAGGCGGGGTCGCGCCGGGTGAACACGGCGGCCAGCTGCATATCCGGATTCTGGGCAATGGCGTACTCCACGCCGCGGCCCAGATTCCCGTAACCCATAATACCAATGCGGATCATATTCATTCCTCCGTCTCGTTAAGGTCTACACGCGGAATACCCGTGGCGGGAATCCTCGTTCAGGTGCAAACCGGGCGGGCGGTGGAAGACCACCGCCCGCCCGGTGCGATGCTGTTTAAACAATACCACATTCCTTGCCGCCGCACAAGGGGAAAGCTGCCGCAGGTGCTGCGCTCTCAATAAACCGGGCGCAGGCAGTTGGCCAGGAACGCCCGGGTCTTCTCCCGCCGGGGGGCGCCGAACACCTCATCCGGCGTTCCCGCCTCCTCGATCACGCCGTCCGCCATAAAAAGCACCTGGTCGGACACGTTGCGGGCAAACTCCATCTCGTGTGTCACCACGATCATGGTGGTGTTCCGGCTCTTCAGCCCCTTGATCACCCGCAGCACCTCGCCGGTTAGTTCCGGGTCCAGGGCGCTGGTGGGCTCGTCGAAGCACAGAATGTCCGGCCGGAGCGCCAGCGCCCGGGCGATGGCCACCCGCTGCTGCTGCCCGCCGGACAGCTGGAAGGGGTAGTGGCTCAGTTTGTCGCCAAGGCCCACCTGGCCCAGCAGCGCCTGCGCCTGCGCCCGGTTTTCCGCCGCTGCCTGTTTGGCGCCCGCCTTGCCCAGCCGCTCCCGGGCCAGCAGATCCATGGCCAGAGTCACGTTCTGCAGCGCGGTGTACTGGGGAAAGAGATTGAAGTTCTGGAACACCAGGCCGAAGTGCAGCCGCTTTTGCCGCACCGGCTGGGTGCATGCGGGCCCCCACAGTTCCTCGCCTTTCACATACAGCTGGCCCTCGTCGGGCGTCTCCAGAAAATTCAGACAGCGCAAAAGGGTGGTCTTGCCGCTGCCGGAGGAGCCGATGATGGAGAGGGCCTGGCCCTGTTCCAGCTTGAAATCCACGCCGCGCAGCACCTGCGTGCCGCCAAAGGCCTTGCACAGGCCCTTCACCTCCAGGATCGCCATGTCCGTCACCCCCTGTAATAACTCAGCTTTTTTTCGGCCCAGCCGAACAGCAGCGTCAGCCCGCCGTTGAAAACAAGATAGAACACGCCGGTGTAGAACAGCGGCCACAGCAGCGCCCGCTGGGCGGTGATGTCCTGGGCGGCCCGGATCACTTCGCCCACGGCGATGACCCGGGCGAGGCTGGTGTCCTTCACCAGGGTGATGATCTCGTTGCTCATGGGGGCAAGGATGCGCTTGACCACCTGCAGCAGCACCACCCGGAGGAAGATCTGCCCCCGGGTCATGCCCAGCACCTGTCCAGCCTCCCACTGACCCTGGGGAACGCCCTCGATGCCGCCCCGGTAGATCTCGGAAAAATAGGCCGCGTAGTTGATGATGAAGGCCGCCAGCACTGCCGCCAGCCGGTTTTGTACCGGCATGCCGAAGGCGAGGCCCGGCACATAAAACACCACGATCACCTGCAGCATCAGCGGGGTGCCCCGGATGATCCAGATAAAGGTGCGGGTGAGCCAGCGCAGCGGTGCAAAGCGGCACATGGAGCCAAAGCATACCACCAGCCCCAGCGGCAGCGCCGCGGCCAGTGTGCCGGCAAAGATCACGACGGTGGTTTGAAACCCTTTCAGCAGTTCCAGAGTGACGTCCCAAAACGACATGAATAAAACTCCTTTTTCCGGCGGGCCCGGGCGCGCCAGGATTGCAGACCTGCGCCGCCCGGGGCCGATGGCCCCGGACGGCGCGCGTTCAAATGGTTCTTGAGGATTTTTCGATCAGGCGCTCGGTTCCAGCGTGACCAGCACCGAGGGATACTTTTCCGACAGCGCCGCCACGGTGCCGTCGTCGGTCAACTCCTGCAGCGCGGTGTTGATCTTTTCGGTCATGTCGCTGCCCTTGCGCAGGCCGATGCCGTACTCCTCCTTGGAGAGTTCGATGCCGTCCACCACCATCAGGTCGGCGTAGTCGGTGCCCTCGCCCACCGAGGCGTAGGCCATCACCGCATCGATCACCGCCACGTCGGCGGTGCCGGATTTCAGTTCCAGCAGGGTGTCGCGCTGGGCCTGCACGGTGGTGAGCTGGGCGTCCTTCAGCACGTCCTCCGCTTCCACGCTCTTCTGGCCCGCGCTGCCCGCCTCCGCCACGATCTTCGCGTTTGCCATGCTGGCAAGGTCGGTGTAGACGCCGGCGTTGGCGCTGTTGATCACACAGACCTGCATGTTGCCGCTGTAGGGGACAGAGAAGTCCATATTCTCCTTCAAATCGTCCGAAATGGTCATGCCGTTCCAGATGCAGTCGATGTTTTTGCTCTGGAGTTCAAACACCTTCTGATCCCAGTCGATCTCCACGAACTCCGGGGTGACACCCAACTTTTCGCACACCACCTCGGCCAGTTCCGTGTCAAAGCCGATCAGCTTGTCCGGGTTTTCCGGGTCGTAGTAATTCATCGGCTCAAACAGGGTGATGCCGATCTTCATGGTGCCCTTTTCCTTCACATACTCCCAGTCGGACTCGCCGGTCTGCCCGCAGCCGGCCAGCAGGGAGGCGGCCAGTACGGCGGCGGTCAAAAACGATACAGCCTTTTTCATGGCGTTCCCTCCAGCAAAGCAAAATGCTTTATTACTTTATCATGCTAAAAGCATAACATATGGGGGTTCGGATTGCAATAGGGCAGAGGGAGCCCGGTCCAAAATCGGTGTTCCACACAATCGCGGCGGCACAGAAGGGGGAGCGATTGTGCGAAAGCGACAAAAAAGCCGCGCGGGATACCCTGCGCGGCATGAAAAGCGTTATGTACGGGGCGCGCCATCCGGGGCGTCCAGCATCCGGGGGAACAGCACCGCCAGTTCCTTCTGCCACCAGGGCCAGTCGTGGCTCACGTCCGTGCCCCACAGATCGGTGCGCACCGGCAGGCCCCTGGCCGCCAGCGCGGCGTCAAAGGCGCGGGTCTCGGCCAGGAAACGGTCCTCATAGGGGCCCTGCCCGCAGCAGAGCAGGAAAGGGCCGGTATATTGGGCAAGCTGGGCGGCGGGGATGAGCCGCAGATAGTCGGTGGGGCTGTTGCGCAGGGTCAGGTCGTCGGCATAGCCGCCGAACCAGCCGCGGGCGGTGTAGCTGCCGGACAGGCAGACCGCGCCGCCAAAAAGGTCCGGCCGGCGCAGAAAGAGGTTCGCGGCGTGGCCGGCGCCCAGGCTGATGCCGGCGGCAAGCAGCTTTTCACCGGCCGGTAGAGCGCACAGTTCCCGGGCACGGGGGACCAGCTCCTGGGTGAGCCAGCAGAACCAGCGCTCCTGGTTTTCCGCGCGCCGGCGGCCCTCGCCGTCGGAAAGCCAGCTTTCGGCGTCGATGCTGTCGGCGCAGACCAGCCGCAGCCGGCCCGCGTCGATCAGAAAGCCCAGCGCGTTCACAAGGCCCCGGTCCTCCCAGTCGTAGAAGCGCCCGCCCTCGCAGCTGAAGGCAAGGCACACCGGCCCGCCGTGTCCGTAGACCTTGAATTCCATCTCCCGCTTCAGATATTCGCTGCGCTCCTTATAATATTGTATGACCATGGTGTGTGCACGCCCCTTTTTCAGCACTTTCATTCAGTATAGCAAAAGCGGGCGACGGCGGCAAGGGATTTCACTGTGCTTGACAAATTCCCGGGAAAGAATACAATATGCTACAACTTCGCACAAAACGCGGGAGGGGAAAAAATCATGTACACAGAACAGAAGAGCCCGGCCAAACCGGGCAGGCCGCGGCAGCGGCTGGCGGAGGCACTGGCCGCCATCCGGGCGTATGCGGACGCAAAGAACGTGAAGATCAGCGCCAGACGCTACGGTGTGGACGCCATGGGCGCCATGGCCCAGGGCCTCTTTGCCTCGCTGCTCATCGGCACCATCCTGAACACGGCGGGCACCCAGCTGGGGCTGGAACTGCTCACCCAGATGGGCGGCTTTGCCTCGTCGGTGGCGGGGCCCGCCATGGCGGTGAGCATCGGTTTCGCGCTGAACGCCCCGGCACTGGTGCTGTTCTCCCTCATCACCGTGGGGCGGCCAACAGCCTGGGCGGCGCGGGCGGGCCACTGGCGGTGCTGGTCATCGCCATCCTGGCCTGCGAGGCGGGCAAGCTGGTCTCCAAGGAGACGAAGGTGGACATCCTGGTCACCCCCCTTGTGGCCATCTTTACAGGCACGGCGCTGGCGCTGTGGTGGGCGCCGGCCATCGGCAGGGCGGCCTCCGCCGTGGGCACGGTCATCATGTGGGCCACCGAACAGCAGCCCTTCGTCATGGGCATCGTGGTCAGCGTGATCATCGGCGTGGCCCTCACGCTGCCCATCTCCTCAGCGGCCATCTGCGCGGCGCTCTCCCTCACGGGCCTTGCCGGCGGCGCGGCAGTGGCCGGCTGCTGCGCGCAGATGGTGGGCTTCGCGGTGCTCTCCTTCAAGGAGAACCGCTGGGGCGGGCTGGTGAGCCAGGGCCTCGGCACCTCCATGCTCCAGATGGGCAACATCCTGAAAAACCCCCGCATCTGGCTGCCCGCCATCCTCACCAGCGCCGTCACCGGGCCGCTGGCCACCTGCGTGTTCCGGCTGGAGATGAACGGGCCGGCGGTCTCCTCCGGCATGGGCACCTGCGGACTGGTGGGGCCCATCGGCGTGTACAGCGGCTGGGTGGCGGACGTCGCCTCCGGTGCGAAAGGGGCCATCACCGCTTTCGACTGGACGGGCCTTGCGCTGATCTGTGTGGTGCTGCCGGCGGTGCTGTGCTGGCTGCTGGGGACCCTGATGCGCCGCAGGGGATGGATCCGCCCGGGCGATCTCGCGCTGGAAAGCTGAAAAAATCGCAAAAAAGCGCTTGTAATCAACGATCGCTTGTGGTATACTATATCGGCAATACGCACGCATTGCTTTGCTTTTTTGTGCCCGCAGGGGTTGAAAAGCATGCATGCAATGCGGAGGAAAAACAATTTATTGGAGGATTTGACAATGGCAGTAGTATCTATGAAGCAGCTTCTGGAAGCCGGCGTGCATTTCGGTCATCAGACCCGCCGCTGGAACCCCAAGATGGCGAAGTACATCTTCACCGAGCGCAACGGCATCTACATCATCGACCTGCAGAAGACTGTGAAGAAGCTGGACGAGGCGTACAACTTCGTGCGTGAGGTCGCGGCCGACGGCGGCGAGATCCTGTTCGTGGGCACCAAGAAGCAGGCCCAGGAGTCCATCCGCGACGAGGCCACCCGCTGCGGCATGCACTATGTGAACGCCCGCTGGCTGGGCGGTATGCTCACCAACTTCCGCACCATCCGCAAGCGCATCGACCGCATGGAGCAGCTGCACAAAATGAGCGAGGACGGCACCTTTGATCTGCTGCCCAAGAAGGAAGTTGCCAAGCTGGAGCTGGAGATCGAGAAGCTGGAGAAGTTCCTGGGCGGTGTGAAAGAGATGCACGGTCTGCCCAAGGCCATGTTCATCGTTGACCCCCACAAGGAGCGCATCGCTGTCTCCGAGGCCCGCAAGCTGCACATCCCCATCGTGGCCATTGTGGACACCAACTGCAACCCCGATGAGATCGACTATGTGATCCCCGGCAACGACGACGCCATCCGCGCCGTGAAGCTGATCGCCGGCGCCATGGCCGACGCCGTTCTGGAGGGCCGTCAGGGCCAGCAGGACGCTCCTGCCGAGGAGACCGAGGCCGCTGAGCAGGCCGAAGCCTGAGACCGATCGACAAAGAGACAGGAAAGGGGATTTCTAAAATGGCTTTTACCGCACAAGACGTGAAGAACCTGCGCGAGCAGACCGGTTGCGGCATGATGGACTGCAAGAAGGCGCTGACCGAGGCCGGCGGCGACTTTGAAAAGGCTGTGGAGTACCTGCGTGAGAAGGGCCTGGCCGCCGCGCAGAAGAAGGCCGGCCGCATCGCCGCCGAGGGCATGGTCTATGCCTGCGTTGAGGGCAATGTGGGCGTTGTTCTGGAAGTGAACGCCGAGACCGACTTCGTGGCCAAGAACGAGATGTTCCAGACCTTCGTGAAGGACGTGGCCGCCGTTGTGGCCCAGCAGAACCCCGCCGACGTGGACGCGCTGCTGGCCTGCAAGATGGGCGACGAGACCGTGGAGGCTGCCCTGAAGGAGAAGATCCTGGTCATCGGCGAGAACATCAAGATCCGCCGCTTTGTGCGCTACGAGGGCGTGTGCGCCGCCTACATCCATGCCGGCGGCACCCATGCCGTGCTGGTGCAGTTCGACACCACCCCCGAGGTGGCTGCCAACCCCGCCTTCGCCGCCTACGGCCGCGACGTTGCCATGCAGATCGCCGCCGCCAACCCCGGCTACCTGTGCGAGAGCGAAGTGCCCGCCGAGGTGCTGGACAAGGAGAAGGAGATCCTGCTGGCGCAGATCGCCAACGATCCCAAGAACGCCAACAAGCCCGACGCCATCAAAGAGAAGATGGTCCAGGGCCGCATCGGCAAGTTCTACAAGGAGAACTGCCTGGTGGATCAGGAGTTCGTCAAGGATCCCGAGCTGACCGTTGCCAAGTACACCGACAAGGTGGCCAAGGAGTTGGGCGGTGACATCAAGATCGTCAAGTTCACCCGCTACGAGAAGGGCGAGGGCCTGGAGAAGCGCGTGGACGATTTCGCCAGCGAAGTTGCCGGCATGGTGAAGTAAGCCAAGACCTGTAAAGGTTGAATGGTTCACAAAGAGAGTGAGCGGACCGCTCACTCTCTTTTTTTGTGCCGCGCGGTATGCGGCTTTGCGCAAGGGACCGTGGAGAACGGCGGGAACGAAGCCCGCGCGGCAATGCGCTGTGTGACGAAACCGTCACCCGCGCGGCCGAAAAATGCATTATACTAAAGGGGAAAGGGGGAGAAGAGACCATGAACGTGCTGCTTGTGGAGGACGAGGAGGCCATCTCCCGTCCGCTGGCGACACTGCTGCGCACCGAGGGCTGGAGCATCGAGATCGCGCCCACCGCCGCCCGCGCCCGGGAACGGATCGGCGCGTGCTCTTTTGATGCCGCCCTCATCGATCTTGGCCTGCCGGACGGCAGCGGCTACGAGGTGTGCCGCGCGGTGCGGGCGGCGGGGGACGCAGCGGTGATCATCCTCACCGCCCGCAGCGATGAGGACAGCGTGGTGCGTGCCCTGGAGGAAGGGGCGGACGACTATGTGGCAAAGCCCTTCCGCGCGCGGGAACTGGTCAGCCGTCTGCGGGCGGTACTGCGGCGGCGGGGCGCAAAGCCGGCGGCGGCGTTCGGCGCGCTCACGGTGGACGCCCGCTCGGCCCAGGTCACGCTGGACGGCGCGCCCGTCCAACTCACTGCCCAGGAATACCGTCTGTTGCTGCTTCTGGTCTCCCAGGCCGGGCGGGTGTGGGAGCGCGGGCAGCTGCTGCAGGCCCTGTGGGACGAGGGCGGCGCCTTTGTGGAGGACAATACTCTCACCGTCACCGTCAAGCGGCTGCGGGAAAAGCTGGGCCGGGAGGGCGCGCGCGTCGTCACCGTCCGGGGCATCGGCTACCGATGGGAGGACAAGCCATGAGAAGTCGGGAAGCAAAAACCTTTTTGCTGGAGATCCTGCTGGCCGGGGCGCTGTCCGCCGCGGCGGGGGCGTTTTTCTGCGGCGCGGGCGCGGCGCTCTTTGCCGCGCTGTGCGGCGCCGCCTGTCTGGCACTGGCCGCCGGGTTCTGCACCCGGCGCGCCCGGGAGATCGACCGGCTCTCCGAGTATCTCGCCAGCGTCTACACCGGCGGCCGCATCCTGGACATCCGCACCCAAAAAGAAGGGGAGTTGAGCGCCCTGCGGGACGACATCTACAAGATCACCACCGTCCTGGGCGAACAGAAAGGGGCGCTGGAGGCGGACAAGCGCCTGCTGGCCGACTTTCTGGGCGACGTGGCCCACCAGCTGAAAACGCCTATCGCCGCCATCCTGCTGCAGACCGAACTGTGGGAGGGCGAGGCCGTGCCCCCGGAGGAAAAGGCCGCCTGCGCCCGCCGCGTGGCAGAGGCAGCCGAGCGGATGCGCTGGCTGGTGGAACAGCTGCTCAAACTCTGCCGTCTGGACGCCGCCGTCGTCCGGTTCGACCGACAGCCTGTCGACGCCGGCGGACTGCTGCGGGAGGCCGCGCGGCTGGTCGGGCCGCTGTGCGCGGACCGCGGCGTGTCCTTGCGGGTGGAAGAGGGGCAGGCCCGCTGCCTGTGCGACAGGGCGTGGACGCTGGAGGCGCTGACGAACCTGGCAAAGAATGGGGCGGAGCACACGGATGCCGGCGGCACGGTGAGGCTTTCTTGCGAAGGGAATACACTTTACACGGAACTGGCGGTGGAGAATGACGGCCCGCCCATTGCCCGGGAAGAATTTCCCCACCTGTTCCAGCGGTTCTGGCGGGGCAGGGACGCCGCCCCCGGCAGCGCGGGCATCGGCCTGGCGCTGGCAAAGGCCATCGCCCAGGGGCAGGGGGGAACGGTGCGGGCGGAAAACGGGCCCCACGGCCCCCGCTTCGTGCTGCGCTTCTATTCGGATGACCAAACTGTCACCCGCCCGTCACCGGGCAGTCACCCCGGCGGCGTATCCTGAGAGGCGAAAGGAAGGGATACCATGTCGTTTTTACAGGTGGAACAACTCACAAAAGTGTACGGCGCGGGGGATGCGGCGGTGCGGGCGCTGGACGGCGTGTCGCTGACCGTGGAGCGGGGCGAGTTCGTGGCGGTGATGGGGGCGTCCGGGTCGGGCAAATCCACGCTGCTGCATCTGCTGGGCGGGGTGGACAGGCCCACTTCCGGCCGCATCACCCTGGGCGGCGTCTCGCTCTATGACCAGAAAGAGGAGGAGCTGACGGTGTTCCGCCGCCGGCAGATCGGACTCGTGTACCAGTTTTACAATCTGGTGCCGCTTTTGACGGTGGAGGAGAACCTCACCCTGCCCCTGCTGCTGGACGGCCGCTCCGCCGACCCCGCCCGGGTGCTGGACCTGCTGGCCCGCCTGGGCCTGGAGGGCAAGCGCCGGGCCTTTCCGGCCCAGCTTTCGGGCGGTCAGCAGCAGAGGGTGGCCATCGCCCGCGCCCTCATCACCCACCCGGCGCTGCTGCTGGCGGACGAGCCCACCGGCAATCTGGACTCCGCCGCCAGCGAGAAGGTGATGCGGATGCTGGTGCGGCTCAACGAGACCACCGGCCAGACCATTGTGATGATCACCCACGACGAGACGCTGGCATTGCAGGCCAGGCGCATCCTCCGCCTGCGGGACGGCCGCATCGTGAAAGACGAGGTGCGGGCATGAAAGCGATGTTCCTCATCACCTGGCGGCAGTGGCTGCGGGGCGGCGCGCGCACCTGGTTCGTGGCCTTCTCCGCCCTGGTGTGCTCGGCCATGCTGGCGGCGGTGCAGTTCGGCGGCCTTTCTCTTGCCGCGTCTTTTCAAATGGAGTCCGGTTTTTCCCAGATCGTGCTGGCGGCGGCACAGCTGGTGGCGGCGCTGCTGGTGGTGTTTCTGGCGGTGCTGCTGCGGGGCGCCTTTGTGATGTCCCTGGCCCAGCGCACCCGGATGCTGGGCCAGCTGGCCAGCGTGGGGGCCACCCGCCGCCAGCTGCGCCAGAGCGTGTGGCTGGACGCGCTCTTCCTCTCGGCCTTTTCCGCGCCGCTGGGGGTTGCGTGCGCGGCGGGCGGGCTGGCCGTCACCTTCCGGCTGCTGGCGCCCTTCCTTGAGGAATTGACGGTGCGGGGCGTGCGGGAGGTGCATCTCATCATCACCCCCGGCGCGGTGGCGCTGGCGCTGGCCTGCCCGGTGATCACCCTGCTGCTGGCCGCCAGAGGCGCGGCCCGGCGTGCGGCGCGCCTGACGCCCATCGAGGCGGTGCGGGGCGCCGCCGAGACCCCGCCCCGCAGTGTCCGGCGCCATGAACCCCGCAGCGCGGCCGCCCTGCTGGCGAGCCGCAGCGTGCGGCGGGCCGGCGGGCGCTTTCGCACCCAGGTCAGCGTCATCGTGGTGTGCGCGCTGCTGATCTGTATGGCGGATGGCTTTTGCCGCGGCCTGCTGCAGGGGTACGAGAGCCAGTTTGCAACCTATTCCTACCGGGTCTACCTCTGGGCGAAAAACATCGACACCGCCCAGCTGCTCACAAGTCTCCGGCAGACGGCGCACAACATTACCGGCGACGACGTTTGGGTCACCGAGCGCACCGGCTGGCGCGTGTGGGAGAGCGAGACCCGCAGCGCCGTCCTCATCACCCTGGACGACGAGAGCTTTGCCCGGTGGTACGGCGGCGCGCTGCCCGAGGCGCAGGGCGGCCTCGCCTGCGTGTACGCCCCGCCGGAGGACGGCCGGGCGGCGTTTTCCGCCGGCGAATCGCTGAACGAGGGCACGGAACAGGCTATGGCGGTAACAGACGTCTGCACCTCGCCGCTGCCGGCGGGGGTGCTTTGGCAGAACACCTACATGTCCATGTATCCCAATGGGGTGCTCGTCACCAGCCAGGGCGCCTTTGACGCGCTGCGGGGCACGGCGGTCACCGGTGAGGACAAGCGGGAATTCGAGTTCTTTGTGGACACGGAGGACTCTTCCCGTCTCACCCCCGCGCTGCAACAAACGCTGGCGGAGCTGGGCGCCAGTGAGCGCTACGCCGGCGGCCAGACCAACACCGGCTGGCAGATTGAGGACCTCACTCCCACTTCGCCCACTCGGGTCTACCAAAAGGCGGTGCGGGTGCTGCTGAACGTTTTTGCCGGCGGATTTGAGATTCTGGCGGCGCTGGGGTGTGCCGCGGCGCTGCTGGGTTCCATCGGCGCCGAGACCCAACTGCGCCGGCGGGAGTTCGCCCTGCTGCGCAGCGCAGGCATGGCCCGGAGAGATGTGGCCTCCATGTTGCGGCGGGAAACGCTGCTGCGCTGTGCCTGGGGCCTTGGGATAGGCCTGCCGGCGGGCGCCGCGGTCTGGCTTTGCGCCGCCCGGTGGCTGCTGGGCAACTATATGTTCGGTCACACGCTGCCCGCTCTGCTGGCATCGGTGCTGCTCTGCGCCGGCGCCATCGGGCTGGGCACGCTGCTGGTGTGCCTTTTGGCCGAAAGCGGCGCGGTGCGCACCGCCCTCTCCAGTGATATCCGAAGCGACCTGCTGCGCGAGTAAGACGCCTGGGCGGCGACAAGGGCACCGGGCAGCTTCGCACGACCCGCGGGCAGTGAATAAAGTGTTTTTTTATTCGATGCCTTGCAATCTGAAAGAGATTGTGTTAGACTTTAGTTGAGTAAAAAGTCAAAGGATGTGCGAGGTGTATCATGGTTGAGAAAGCTCGTCTGAAAAATCAAACCACCAAAGCCCTGTTTGAAGCGATCCTCTCGCTGGAAAATATGGAGGAGTGCGATACCTTTTTTGAGGACCTCTGCACCATGAAGGAACTCGCCGATATGGCGCAGCGCCTGGAGGCGGCCAAGATGCTGCTGGACGGCAAGACCTACGAACAGATCGTCCGGGAGGTGGAGATTAGCACCGCCACCATCAGCCGCATCAATCGCTGCATCCAGTACGGCAACGGGGGCTATGCGCTG
>DSLFC04102__coassemble_811_pt1 | contig 27716 bp, 21 predicted proteins | sample DSLFC04102__metabat2_high_PE_037 | metagenome-assembled genome bin DSLFC04102
AGGACTCGAAATCTCGTAGGGTGTTAACAGCACCGCCAGGGTTCAAATCCCTGCTACTCCGCCACGTCGCCGCAAGCGTTCGCTTGCGGCGGCTTTTTGTATTTTGCGCGACGTGACGCGCACGCTGGTATTTTAGGGCTATGCCCGCATATGAAAAAACGGCTTGGCCGCGGGATGTTCATTTGTAAAAAGTCACCGAGCGCTCGCTCCGCTGCGGTTCCTTTTCTCCCCCCAATTTTGCTGCCCAAACTTTCGGGGTCCGTTGTCTTGCGCCATACCGCTGCTTTGCGGCGGCGCGCCTTTTTTTAAGGCGCGCCGCCGACAACATTTTTCTTGCTTCAGGCGGCCACATCCGCCTTGACGATCTTGCAGCGGCGGGTCTGTCTGCCGGTGTTCTCACAGCTCACAGGGCGCAGCCGCTTTGCGGCGGGTAGAGCGAGGCGCGGGCAGCGCTGCGGCGGGTTTTGCGGAAGTTTGTGCGGCCCATGGGGGCGGGCCGGGGGCAGCAGCTTGTGTATCTGCCGCTCCAGGGCGCCCTGCGGGGGCTCGTCTTGAAGGAGGCTGGCGAAGGGGGGCTCGGCCCAAGATCTCCCTTTCGCTCATTTGCCTGTACCCAGTCATCCGAACAGCGCGGCGCCGGCCAAGAGAACAGCCGCTGCCTCCAGCAAATCCTTGAAAAACCGCGATAAACGGCCATTCGGGCGGCACATCCGCCGCCCCGGACCTTGCAAAGATACGGTTCGCAATACTCCTGGGACACAGGGCGGAAAATTGAAACCAGCGGCAACCCGGGGCTGGAAACAGCGCGGCATCCGTGCTATGATAAATGGGTCGCATAAGGGCGAAAAACCTGTTTTTTCGTCGATTCCCGGTTGCGGGAAATCTTCTGCGCAGTGAAAAAAGCTGTACACGATTCCAAACAGATGTACATAGAAAAAGGAGAACGATATGCCCTGTACCACGATTCTGGTGGGCAAACAAGCCAGCCATGACGGCTCCACCATCATTGCCCGCAACGACGACGGCGCCTTTGAGGCCAAGCGCCTGTTGACCCACCCCGCCCGGGAGGGCGCCGCATCCTACAAAACCGTCATCTCTCACCTGACTGTTGCGCTGCCGGAGAAGGCCCTGCGCTACACCGACTGCCCCAACGTGTCCAAGTCCAACGGCGTGTGGCCCGCCTGCGGCATCAACGGGGCCAACGTGGCCATGACCGCCACCGAGACGATCACCAGCAACGCCCGGGTGGTGGGCGCGGACCCCTATGTGCGGTATCAGGAAAAGAAGGGCCGCGGCAGCAAAGAGGTCCCCGGCGGCATCGGCGAGGAGGACCTGGTGACCCTGGTGCTGCCCTACATCCATTCTGCCCGGGAGGGGGTACTGCGCACCGGCGCGCTGCTGGAAGAGTACGGCACCTACGAGCCCAACGGCATGGCCTTCGCGGACGCGGATGAAATTTGGTGGCTGGAGACCATCGGCGGCCACCACTGGATCGCCCGGCGGGTGCCGGACGACCGGGTGGTCATCATGCCCAACCAGTTCGGCCTGGACCATTTCGACTTCGCGGACGCCTATGGGGAGCAGCGGGAGCACCTTTGCTCCAAAGACCTGCGGGAGTTCGTGGAAAAATACCGCCTGGCGCTGGACACCGGCGCCGGGTTCAACCCGCGGCTGGCCTTCGGCTCCCATTCCGACGCGGACCACATTTACAACACCCCCCGCGCCTGGTTCATGGCCCGGTATTTCCTGCCCCGGACGTATAAGTGGGACGGGGAGAACGCCGACTTCACCCCCGAGAGCAACGACATCCCCTGGTCCTTTGTGCCGGAGCGCAAGGTGACGGTGGAGGACGTGCGGTATCTGCTGGGCTCCTATTACCAGGGAACGCCCTACAACCCTTACGACAGGACCGCCGCCTGCAAGGGCAAGTACCGCACCATCGGCGTGCCCAACAGCGACGTCTGCGGCATCATGCAGATCCGCGGCTGGCTGCCCGAGGCGATTCAGGGTGTGGAGTGGCTGTCCATGGGGGGCAGCGGCTTCACCGCCTGCTTCCCGGTGTACGCCAATGTGACCGAGTTCCCCAAATACCTCAGCGGCACCACCGAAACGGTGTCCACCGACAGCATGTACTGGCACAGCCGGCTCATCGCCGCGCTCACCGACGCCCATTTCGGCAATGCCCTGCTGTTTGACGAGCGGTATGTGAACGCCGTGATGAACCGCGGCCAGCAGCTTCTGTACGAGTACGATGAGAAGGTGCGGCAGGGCGCGCCGGCGGAGATCTTGAAGGAGGCCAACCGCAAGATCGCCGCAATGGTGCAGGAAGAGTCGGACAAGGCCCTGGCCCGGATCCTCAAAAACGCCTCCGAACACATGAAGATCCGGTATCACCGGGGGGACAACTGACCGGACGATACACAAAAGAAAGCAGCACCGGCCGCCGGAACAGCGGGCCGGTGCTGCTTTCTTTTTGCTGTTTAGGGAAGAACGGCAGCCGCGTCCAAACCTTGTAAAACTACCGGGATGATGCGCCGGCAGAGAGCGGATCCCCCTGTTTTCGCAAGGCGTTTTCCCGACGGGGCGGACAACACAAGGCCCCGCCCACCGGCAGGGGGGCGGGGCTGCACACCAGCCGGGACAGGGTGGCGCAGGAGTGCGCCAGCAGTTCCGGGCGCTTGAGCACCCGCGGCATCATGGCCTTCGCGGCCTGCGAAAATATACAGTAAATTTTTTCTTCCTTTGAAAAAAATACGGAAAGCGCAAAACGTCTTTTACAATGGCGGCGGGTGTGTTATAGTCGACCCATCCCGAACAACAAACCCCGGCGGAGGAGCAAGGAGAAAACGGTATGAAAAGCTATCAACTGGTCATCTGCGGCGGCGGCAGCACCTATACTCTGCCCATGATCAAAACACTGTGCGACTTCAGGGAGGTGTTCCCCCTCCGGTCCATCGTGCTCTTCGACGTGGACCCGGACAAGCAGCACATGGTATACGAGGCCGCCAAAGTCATGGTGGAAGAAGCCATGGGCGGCGTGGAGGTGAGGGAGTGCTACACACTGGACGCCGCCTTTGCAGACGCCGACTTTGTGTTTATGCAGATCCGGGCCGGCGGCCTCAGGATGCGGGAGCAGGACGAGAAGATCCCCCTGCGCCACGGCTGCATCGGCCAGGAGACCTGCGGCGCCGGCGGGTTTGCCTACGGCATGCGCAGCGTGCCCCAGGTGGCGGAGATCGTCAGGGCGGTGCGGGCGCAGAGCCCCCGGGCCTGGATCATCAACTACTCCAACCCGGCCGCCATTGTGGCGGAGGCCACCAAGCGCCTTTTCCCCGGCGACCGGCGGCTGATCCATCTCTGCGATATGCCCATCGCCATCATGGACGCCTTTGCCGAGAGCCTGGGCATGAAGCGGCAGGACCTCACCCCCCGCTACTTCGGGCTCAACCACTTTGGCTGGTTCACCAACCTGTACGATCCCCGGGGCAAGGACCTGCTGCCCGCCATCCGCACCATGCTCAAAAGCGGCAGCGCGGCGCCCGAGGAACTGAAAGGCGACGCGGACTGGGTGGAGACCTTCGCCCAGCTGGGTGAGATGGTGCGGGACTTCGACGGCGAGGGGTATGTGCCCAACACCTACCTGCAATATTACCTCTACCCGGAAAAGATGGCCGCCCATATGGATCCCCGCTACACCCGGGCCAACTTCGTCATGGATCACCGGGTGGCGCATGTGCGGCAGATGTGCGAGTATATTGTGGAGCACGGCAGTATCCGGGGCTCGGGGCTGGAAAAGGGGGTCCACGGCACCTACATCGTGGAGCTGGCCTCCTCCATCATCCGCAACGAAAACCGCACCTTCATCATCATCACCCCCAACAACGGCATCATCCCCAACCTGCCCCCGGAGGCCATGGTGGAAGTGCCCTGCCTGGTCAACGCCAACGGCGTCACCCCTCTGCATATGGGAAACATCCCCACCTTCTACAAGGGGCTGTTGGAAAACCAGTACGCGTACGAGTGCCTGACGGTGGACGCCCTGCTGAACGGCGACAGGGACGCCGCCCTGAAGGCCCTGGTGCTCAACCGCACAGTGACGGATACCGGCAGGGCCAAGGGTATCCTGGAGGATCTGATCCGGGCCAACCGGGACTACTGGCAGGTGAAGTGAGATGGAGCACAAGGTTTATTTCAGCGATTATCACTCCAACATCCATTCCAACCAGCTGGACGACCTGGACCGCTGGTACGACTTCGCCAGGGATATGCTGGATTTCTGGGCGCCGGTGTACTATCCCTTTTTCATCAACGAAAACGCCGCCGGCTTTCACTTTGAGGACACCTGGCCCCCCGCCCGGTACGACGAGGACTTTTCCCGGCTGTGCCGGTATCTGGAGGAAAAGAAGGACGGCTTTGTCACCTTCCCCGCCTACGAGTGGCAGGGCAGCGGAGCCGACGGCGACCACAACGTGTTTTTCAAACACTACGACAGCCGGATGAAAATGCCCCTGACCTACCGGGAACTGGTGGAGCAGCTGCGCCCGGCGGAGTGCATCGGCATACCCCACCACACCGGGTACATGCCCGGCCACCGGGGCAAGAACTGGGCCACCAACGACGAGGCATTTTCCCCGGTGATGGAGATCTACTCCAGCCACGGGTGCAGCGAATCCAGCGACTGCGCCATTCCCCTCAACGTCCACATCCACATGGGCCCCCGCACCGAGCAGGGCACCGCCCTGTACGCCATCCGGCAGGGCATCAAGGTGGGGTTTATCGCCTCGGGGGACAACCATGTGTGCCCCGCCATCGCGGGCAACGGCTTTTTCGGGGTGGTGGCCGGCCGCTACGACCGCGACGAGATCTACAGCGCCATCCAAAACCGCCACACCTACGCGGTGACCCGGAGCCGGATGCTGCTGGACTACCAGGTCAACGGGGCCATTCTGGGCAGTGAGATCCCCTCCCGGGGCGAGAACCGCCTGCGGGCGGAGGTGGTGGCCGGGCAGGCGGTGGACCGAATCGAGCTCTACCAGAACGGGGTGGTGGCGCGGGTGTACACCCACGCCGGCACCTACGAGCGCACCAGGCACACCGGGCCGGTGACCTTCAAGTTCGAGCTGGAGGCGGGCTGGGGGCCCGACCGGCGCAACTTCCCCGACATCTGCCAAAAGACCTGGGACATCCAGGTGAAGACCCGGGGCAGGATCGAATCGGTGGAAAAGCTGTGGACCTCGCCGGGCAGCGCCATCCTCACCCAAAGCGAGGGGTGTCTGTCCATGCGGGTGGTGAGCAGGAAGGACCTGCCCGGCCAGGGCAAGCTGTCCCAAAAGAATTACTTCAGCCCCAACATTCAAAACCAGTCGGTGATCGTGGAGATCACCGATGACATCCGGCACAGCATCGAGGTGTGGATCGACGGGGTCAGACAGGAGATCCCCATCGCCCGGCTGCTGGAGGAGTCGGTGCTGTTCGCCCAGGAGCAGGAGGCCCGGCAGCTGCTCGAAGAGCGGTTCGGCTTTGGCGAGTACTACCGGGAAGACCCCTTCTGGCACAACGCCTACAAGGTGCTGGTGCACCGGGCCTGCCCAAAGGAGGCCTACCACATGACGGTGGAGGACGTTCTGCCCCCCCTGGAGCGGGAGGAGGACAGCTTTTTCATCAAGGTGCTGCTGAAAAACGGAGAGGCCGGATGGGCCAGCCCCATCTGGATAAAAGCCTGAAAAAAAGACGGAGGAGGATAACCATGAGCGAATTCAGAACCCCAGCCGAAGCCATCATCCGGCAAGCGGGCGGCCTGAACAACATCGTCAGCGCCACCCACTGCATGACCCGCCTGCGATTGGAACTTCATGATGAATCCTTGCTCGACCAGGAGGGGATGCGCGGCGTCAAGATGGTCAAGGGCCTGAACAAGGTGGGAAACCAGTACCAGATCATCCTGGGCACTGGCATCGTGAACAAGGTGTACGCGGAAGTGGACAAGATCTTCCAGGAGAACAACAAGGTCTCGGAGAACGGAAAGTCCGGCGGCACGGTGCTGCAGAAGGTGTCCCGTCTGTTCGGCGACATTTTCATCCCGGTGATCCCCGTCATCGTGTCCAGCGGCATTTTGATGGGGGTGCGCACCTTCCTCACGGAGAGCGGCGTTCTGGGCACCACCGGCGCCTGGTACACCGTGCTCTCGGTGCTCATTGACACCGGCTTCACCTTCCTGCCCGCTTTGGTGGCCTACAGCGCCGCCAAAAAGTTCGGCGGCAACCCCCTGTACGGGGCTTCGTGCTGGGGCTGATGCTGCTCTCCAGCAGCCTGCCCGCCGGCGGCGCGGTGGGCAAAGGCAACGCCGAGCTGCTTCAGGTGCCCTTCTTTGACCTGTTTACCATCAGCGTCAAGGGCTACCAGGGCTCGGTGATGGTGGCCATCGTGGCCGGGTACTTCGTTTCCCTGTTTGAGCGGCTGTGGCGCAAGGTGGTGCCCAATGTGGTGGACATGATCCTGACCCCCATCCTCACCCTGGCCTGCAGCTTCTTCCTGATCCTGTTCGGCGTGGGCCCCGTCATTCAGCTGGTGGAGGCGGGCCTGCTCCAGTTCTTCCTCATGGTGCTGCAGCTTCCCATCGGGCTGGGCGGCTTCATCTGCGGCGCCCTGCAGCAGGTGCTGGTCATCACCGGCATGCACCACGGCCTGTGGTTCATTGACATCAACATGCTGGCGGAGACCGGCCGGAACTTCTACCAGCCCATCCGCAACGCCGGCATGATGGGCCAGGCGGGGGCGTGCATCGCCTTCGCGCTGCTGGGCATGCGAAGCTACTCCAGCCTGAAAATGAAGGACATCCAGGACATCTGCCACGTCTCCTCCACCACGGTGTTCCGCTTTTGCAAGAAACTCAACGTCAGCGGGTTCAGCGAACTGAAATTCCTGCTGGACAGCGAGCAGGGCCGGGAGGTCATCGAGATCCGGGACAACTACGCCCTGTCCTCCAAGACCAACATCCACCTGACCAACATCACCAAGTCCTTCATTGCCACCCGGGACCTGATGACGGACCAGCAGATCGACACCGTGGTGGCGTGGATGCAGCAGGCGCGGAAGATCAACATCTTCGCCAACGGCAGCACCTCCCTCATCGGGCGGGACCTGGAGTACAAGCTGGACCGCATCGGGGTGACGGCCAAAACCTACGACGAAGACAACTCGCAGTATTTTGCCGCCATGAACGCCACCCCCGAGATGCTGTGCTTCGGCATCTCCTGCTCGGGGCAGACCAAGTCGGTGCTTCGCAACCTGCGGTATGCCCGCGGGCAGGGCGCCAAGACCATCCTCATCACCAACGTGGACAACCGGGGCAGGTTTCAGGACCAATACGACCTCATTCTCTATGTGGCGAGCAACGAGGCCATCAACCGCCTGATCACCACCACAGCCCGGCTGACCATGCTCTATCTGGTGGATCTGATCTTCTACAGCTTTATCTACAGCGACTTCGACCGGTTCAACCGCATCCTGCTGAACAACCGGGTGCAAAACAAGGTGCCGCTGGACTGAGACAACAAAAGACAGGGAAGGGAGTGCGCCGCACCCCCTTCCCTGTTCGTTTGTGCGCCGGCGGCCGGCCCAAGGCAAACGGGGCACAAATCCCCACGAAAGCCTTGCCCCCTCGCCGGCTATCTATTATAATAGATGAAACGGCGCCCGCCCGGGACACAAACGGGGCGGGCGTTTTGCAAGGCAGGACCAAGGTCCGGAAAGGGAGGAACAGGATGGGAACTGCGGGGATCGTTGCGCTGGCGGTGGCCGGCGTGGTCATACTGCTGGCGGCGGGGTATATCCTGGCGTACAACCGGCTGCAGCGGCTGGCGGTGAAGGTGGAGGAGGCGGGCTCCGGCATCGACGTGGCCCTGGAGAAGCGGTGCGACCTGCTGGGCGAGCTGCTGGCGGCGGTGAAGAAGTACCTCTCCCATGAGTACGAGACGCTGACCGGCGTGACGGCGCTGCGCAGCGGCACGGCGGGCGAGCAGCGCCGGCTGGATCAGCAGGAGGCGGCCTCGGCGGAGGCCATGCGCAGCATCGATCAGGAGATCGACCGGCAGAGCCGGAACGTGGAGGAGATCCGCCGCAAGCTGGAGCGGGGGCGCTTTCGCCAGGGGCGCGGGTCCCGGGGCCGGGAACGGGCCCGGGAGCTGCGGGCCCAGACGGACGCCAGCATGCAGCAGGCCCGGCAGGACCGCAGTTCGGCGGTGAACCAGAAGATCGGCACGCTGGCCTCCGCCCACCGGGACCTGAACGGCGTCTCCTCGGGCATCGACGCGCTGTACGAGCAGTATCCCCTGCTGAACTCCTGGATCTCCCTGGACCAGTTCCAGCGGGCTGCGGTGAACGTGGAGGAGCATCTGCAGGCGGCCCGGCGGCTGTACAACGCCAACGTGTCGCTGTACAACCAGACGGTGCGCACCTTCCCCTGGATGATCGTGGCGGGCCTGTGCCACATGGAGCCCGCGGATTTCTACGAGGCCGAGGAGAGCAAGCGCACCTTCCAGGCCAACTTTGACTGAGGTGAGGCCCATGAGCGAGAAAGAGATGGAACAGCTGCGGCTGCGCGCCCGCAAGCTGGACCGCATCGCCATCGCCGTGTCGGCGGCGGCCTTTGTGGTGCTGGTGTCGGCGACGGTCCGGCTGGCTGTCGCGGCGGGGGAAAAGGTCACCACCTCGAACCTGGCCAGCCTGGCGGGCGGGGTGTTCCTGCTGCCCCTGCTGCTGGCGGTGGGGCTGTACGCGCTGCTGTATTTTGGGATGGTCCACGGCGCCTACCAGAAATTCAACCTGGCCTTTAAACAGACCTATGTGGTGGACACCATCCGCGCCATGGGCGGCTTCGAGGACCTGCGCTACGCCCCCGGCAAGGGGTTTTCCTACAACGAGGTGTGGGACAGCTGCGTGGTGGCCACCGGTGACGCGAAGTATTACGGGAGCGAGGACCTGCTCACCGGCGTTTACCGGGGGCTGCCCTTCGCCTGCGGCGACGTGGTCACCAAGTATCTCAAGCGCAGCGGAAAAAAGACCCGGGAGGAGACCATCTTCTGCGGGCAGATCATGCGCTTTTCCCTGCCCCAGGAGGCCAAGTGGAGCTTCGGCCATCTGCAGATCTTCGAGAAGGAACTGCTCAGCGACCTCAAGGGCCGCACCGCGCCCCACCGGGTGCAGGTGGAAAACGAGGCCTTCAACCGCCGGTTCCAGGTGTTCGCCGCGGACGAGCACAACGCCTTTTATCTGCTCACGCCGCAGATGCTGGAGCAGATCGTCCGGTTCGCCGACGCGGCGGGGAGCCAGACCGCCATGGCCTTTGTGGGGCGGTCGCTGTATGTGGCGGTGAACAACGACCGCAGCGTGTTTGAGGCGTCGGTGAAAAAGCCCGTCGCCGGGCAGCGGCAGGACATCCGGGCCGAGGCGGAACTGCTGTGCCGGGCCGGGGAACTGCTGGTGCTGGAGGCGGACGGCCTTTCGCAGCCGGCCCGCAACTGAACCACAACTGAACCATTCAAAATCACAAAGAAAGAAGCGAAGCGAACATGGGAAAATTTTTCAGTGACGAAGTGGAACAGGCCCTGCAGTACATCTACTACGACAACCGGCTGGGCGGCCGCCGGGGCCAGGAGGGCTTCGACCTGCTGGTGAAGGCCTCGGAGGCGGGCGACGGTGACGCGGACTGCGTGCTGGCCCGCTGCCTGAGCGGCGTGCAGTACGTCTGGTCGGGCCACCACTTCCCCGAGGACGACCAAAAGGTGATGAAGCTGCTGCACCGCTCCATCCAGCGGGGCAGCGCCCTGGGGGTGCTGGTGGGCAAGCGCAGCGGCGCCCTCACCCCGGTGTGGCAGTCCAAGTGCCCCATCACCCTGCAGCAGGCTTTCAAGCAGGTGCTGGACAAGGCGGCCGGCGGCGACGCCTTCTGCCAGTACACCATCGGCAACGTCTACTTCTGGTGGGATTTTCTGTCCATCGACGGCAAGAGCCGGCAGGACTTTGCCGACGAGGCGGCCTCCCACGCCTACATCGCCGAGAATGTGGCCAAGTGTGAGGACTGGTTCTGGCGGGCCTTCCGGGGCGGCATGTACCTGGCGGGCAACAACCTCTGCCACTACTACCAGAACGGCGACGGGGACTATGTGGCCCCCCAGCCGGAGAAGGCGGCGGGCATCTACCGGGAGGGCGCGGAACTGGGCTATCCCGTGCACCAGTTCTTCTACGCGCAGCAACTGGAGGAGGCCGGCGACAAGGCGGGCGGCGTGCAGTGGCGGCTGAAGGCCGCCGAGGGCGGCCAGCCCGGCCTGTGGTACAATCTGGCGCTGGCCTTTGAGAAGGGCGAGGTGGTGGAAAAGGACCCGGCCAAGGCCCTCTACTGCTACGAGCATGCCCTGGAAGAGGGAGAGAGCCTGGCCTACAGCGCCCTGGGGCTGGTCTACTTCTTCGGCAAGGGCGTCCCCGCGGACCCGGCCAAGGCATTCGGGTACTTCAAACAGGACCTGGAGGTGTGCAAGGACACCTTCAGCTGCCCCTACCTGGCCCAGTGCTATCTGGAGGGCTGGGGCACCGCCCCGGACTACCAGCAGGCCTATCAGCTTGCCTGGCAGACCAAGGACAAGGAGCGCAGCTGCTATGTGCTGGGGCGCATCTACTGCGAGGGGCTGGGCATGCCCCAGGACATCGCCATGGGGGTGGATTTCCTGAACCGGGCGCCGAACATCGCCCGGGCCCGGGAGGAGCGCGCCCACTACAAAAAGAGCCTGCTGGGCCGCTGGAAGCGGGTCTGAGCGCCCGCTGCGCGGCGCGGCGGGCAGGACCGGCGCCGGGGAGGCAGTCCCCTGCCCTGCGGGCCTCACCGCGCCGATCCTGCCGCAGAGAGCCCGCAAAACCGCCGGGCCCCCGCGGCGCACCCTTCGGGACGCATGAAAAAACCGCTGACCGTTCACAGGTCAGCGGTTTTTGCGCGTTTGGGGGGATTTATGCCCCGCCCGCCGCCGGGCGGGGCCGCGCCGGGGCACGGAAAACGGCCGGCAGCCCGGGGGCTGCCGGCCGGGGCGATCCTGTGCCGCTGGCCGCTCGGGGCGGCGGGGCCGCGCCGGGGTCCGGCCCGGGGCTCAAACCGACGCCGGACCGGTTTTGGAGCGGCTGAGCGCGCGCAGCTGTTCGGCCTGCTGCTGCAGCATCCGGCTGGTGGAGGAACTCTCCTGGGCGGAGGCGGCGGTCATCTGTACCACCTGGGAGACCGACTCGATCTCATTGTGGATGTTCAGGACCATATCGCTCTGCTCGGCCGCCATGTCCGAGATCTCGCCGGTGTGGGCCGCCACCATGTCCACGCTCTCCTTGATGGAGTTCAGGGCGGTGGCGGTGTCGCCGGCCACCTGGTTGCCGTTCTCGATGGCCTGCAGGCACTGGTCGATCAGTTCGCCGGTGCCCTTGGCCGCCTCGGCGCTCTTGCTGGCCAGGCTGCGCACCTCGTCCGCCACCACGGCGAACCCCTTGCCGGCCTGGCCGGCCCGGGCGGCCTCCACCGCCGCGTTCAGGGCCAGGATGTTGGTCTGGAAGGCGATGGAGTCGATGGTCTGCATCACCCGCTCGATGGCCAGGGAACTCTCCCGGATCCGGGACATGGCCTGCAGCATCTCCTGCATATGCCCGGCGCCCGCCTCCACCTGGCCCTGCATGTTCTGGGCCTCCTGGCGCATCTGCTGGGCGCGGCCGGCGGTGTCCTTCACCTTGTCGGTCATCTGGCCGGCGGCGCTGCTCAGCCGCTCCATCGAGGTGGCCTGCTCCGACGCGCCCCGGGCCAGGTTGTCGGACTGGTCCGCCAGGGTGCTGGCGTCGCTGTTCACCTGGTCGGCGATCTGATCCATCTGTTTCAGCAGCGCGCCCTGCCGGGCAAAGGCCTCCTGCTCCTCCCGGCGGCTGGCCTCCAGCTCCTCAAACAGCTTGTTCGCCTTCTGATGGCTCTTGTTGGCCTCGGCCAGGTAGCGAAGGGCGATCCGCAGGGTGCTCTGCATCAGCAGCGAACTCACCAGGATGGCCACCAGGCACTCCACCAGCAGGATGACGGGCGCCACCAGCGCCCCGCCGGTGACGCTCAGCAGCACCACCTCCGCCAGAAAGGCCGCCACGCTGAACCCGGTGCACAGCATCACCAGGCCGGGGTCCAGCAGCAGGGTGTTGAGGGCGATGGCGCAGATGTACAGGGGGGTGCTGGGCAGAAAATTGCCGGTGGACGAGGCCGACAGCAGCACGATCATGTTCACATACACCGCGTAAAGCCGGGCAAAGACCAGGGCGTTGCGCTCGCTGGCCCACAGCAGGGTGGGCACCACCAGCAGCGCGGTGATGGCAAGCAGGAAGAAGGCGTTGAGGAACTTGCCCTCCACCAGGTACATGGCGGCGAACAGCAGGCAGGCCCCGCCCAGAATTTTCGCGCACAGTTTCAGCGGTTTTACACGTTCGATCAAAGCGTATCCCTCCAGCGGTACGGCCGCGGCCTGCCGCAGCAGACGGCGTTCCGTTCAGTTGCTTCCATTATCCACCATTTGTGGAAAAAAGAAAAGGGGGCGCGCAAAAAAAAGCCCGGTCGGCTGACCGGACTTTTTTGGGATGCGGGGTTTTGGGCGGGCAAAGCGGCGCGCAAGGGCGCCTTGCGCCATGCACGCGCGGGCGGGGGCACCACATCGGGCGTTTTTTGCCTGCGGAAACCTTCCGCCGCGCACGCCCGGGCGGAGGGTCTCCCCCGGGAAGGCGGCGGCAACGCCCGGCCGCCGGCCTCAGCCCATGGTGCACTGGGGCTTCTGGATGTTGATCTGGTGGCCGGAGTAGTTGCCCGGCACCTTCTCCCGCAGGTATTTGGCGGTGTCCAGCAGCTTTTCAAAATCCACGCCGGTGTCGATGCCCATCTTCTGCGCCATGTAGACGAAGTCCTCGCTGGCGGTGTTGCCGGAGGCCCCGGGCGCGAAGGGGCAGCCGCCCAGGCCGCCCACCGTGGTGGAAACGCGGGTCAGCCCGCACTGCATCGCCACCAGGCTGCAGGCCATGCCCATGTTGCGGGTGTCGTGGATGTGCACCCCGAAGGTGACGTCCGGGAATTTTTCCCGCAGCGCCAGCACCGTGCGCTCCACCTGCACCGGCGTGGCCACGCCGATGGTGTCGCACAGGTCGATGTCGCGGATGCCCAGGTCATAGGCCCGCTGCACATAGTCCATCACCTGCTGCAGGGTCGCCTCGCCGTCGAAGGGGCAGCCGAAGGTGGTGGCCGCGTCCAGCACCACCTTCATGTCCGGGTAGGTGGAGAGGATGGTGCCCAGCTCGGCAAAGGACTCGTCCAGCGTGCGGCGCACGTTGGCCATGTTGTGCCCCGGGCTCACCGAGATCACATAGCTGATCTCCCGCAGGCCGGCCTCGTATGCGTTCTGGGCGCCCCGCAGGTTGGGCACCAGGGCGTAGGCCCGCAGGCCGGGGTATTTCTCCAGCACATACTGTGCCACCTCCCGGGCGTCCTGCATCTGGGGGATGGCCTTGGGGTGCACGAAGCTGGTCACCTGCACGGTGGTGCAGCCGGCGTCCACCAGCCGGTCGATGATCTCCTTCTTCAGTTCGGTGGGAATGAACTCCTTGATGCTCTGGAAGCCGTCCCGGGGGCCCACCTCCACCAGTTCCACCTTGTTGGGATATGTGTTCATCACAAAACGCCTCCTGTTGTTGTGCGCGGCGCGGGGCGGCCCTGCAAAGGGCCGCCCGCCGCCCTGTGTGCGAACGCGGGCCTGCCGTGCCCGGCGCCGGGCGGCGCCGTTACAGCACGCCCTCCTCCTTCAGCTGGGCCACCTGCTCGGGCGTGTAGCCCAGCTTCTCGCCCAGCACCTCGGCGTTGTGCTGGCCCAGCAGCGGCGCGGGGCGGCTGATGTCCACCTTCTTGTTGGTGAACTTCAGCTGGTTGCCCGTCACCTTCATCTTGCCGGCCACCGGGTGCTCCAGTTCCACGAACATCTGCCGGGCGTCGGCGATGTGGGGGTCGGACACCACGCGGTCGATGGTGTTGATGGGCCCGGCCGGGATGCCCACGGCCAGCAGCATATCCACCGTCTCGTCGATGGTCTTGTCCTGCAGCCACTCCTCGATGATGGGCTTGAGCTCGTCGTGGTGCAGCACCCGCTCGTTGTTGTCGGAGAAATGGGGGTTCTCCAGCAGTTCCGGCTTCTTCATCACGTCCACCAGCAGATCGAACAGCTTGTTGTTGCCGCAGGCGATGATCACATAGCCGTCCTTGGCCTTGAAGGAGTCGTAGGGATAGATGGACTCGTACCGGTTGCCGATGCGGCTGGGCACCCGGCCGGTGCACAGGTAGATGATGTTGATGATCTCCAGGGCGGACACCATGGAATCCACCAGGGACACATCCACCTTTTCGCCCTCGCCGGTCTTCAGCCGGTTCACATAGGCCGCCAGCACGCCCACGCAGCAGCTGATGCCGCCCATCACGTCCGAGATGGCGGTGCCGGTGCGGGTGGGCGGGGTGTCGGGCCAGCCGGTGGTGCTCATCAGGCCGCTCATGGCCTGGCCGATGATGTCGTAGCCCGCCCGCTTGGAGTAGGGGCCGAAGTGGCCGAAGCCGGAGACCGCGCCGTAGATGATGGCCGGGTTGATCTTTTTCAGGTCCTCATAGCCCAGGCCCAGCTTTTCCATCACGCCGGGGCGGTAGTTCTCCAGCACGATGTCCGACTGCTTCACCAGCTCGCGGAAGATCTCCTTGCCCTTTTCGCTCTTCAGGTTCAGGGTGATGCCCCGCTTGTTGCGGTTCAGGTTCATGAAATAGGCGCTCTCGCCGTTCACCAGGGGGAAATTGCGGCGCGCGTCGTCGCCGCGGCCCGGCAGTTCGATCTTGGTCACTTCGGCGCCCATGTCCGCCAGCATCATGCCGCAGTAGGGGCCCGCCAGAACGCGGGTGAGGTCCAGAACTTTTACTCCATCCAACAAACCTGCCATGATAAGGTCCCTCCAATCTTTACTTTCGCCGCGGTGCGGCGTTCATTCACAAAAGAAAACGTCCCTCGGCCTGTGCCGATGAAAATGCTGTATCATGAACGGCCGGCGCTGCGCCTGCCGCTTGCTCTCTTCGCCAATGGCCGGCCCAAAGGCCCGCGCCCTCCGGGCGCGTCCCCGCTGACCGGCGCTGCGGTCCGGGTGTGCGTGATGTTGCTGCGGCTTTCACCTTCCCGGTTCGAAAACGTGTGTGGCGCATCCGCGCCGTGCTCCGCGTGCGGGATCCGGCGGCGGGCGGGTACCGCCCGCCGCCGTTTCCGATGCAGGGGTCCGCAGAGCGCCCCGCGTTCCGTCGGGCGCTCTGGGGTGGGCGCCGGCGCGGCCCGAAAGGGCGGCGCCGGCGCGGGAGGTCGCGGGGGCCCCCATGACCGTTGGGGCCCCGTGCGGGAAAACGGGTGTTACTTCTCGGAACCGATCTCGATGTTCTCAGAGGCATAGGCGCCCTCCTCGGCCTCCTTGGAGAACAGGTCTTCCACAAAGGCCTCGGGCAGAGGCTGGGTGTACTTGCTCACCACGAAGAACACGATGGTGGAGACGATGGCGCCGGACACGAACGGCGGGCAGCCCAGGATGTAGTTGCCGCCGGGCATGACCATGTAGAAGAACAGGGTGCCCAGGCCGCCGGCCAGCATGGAGGCCACGCAGCCGGCCGTGGTGCCCTTCTTGGAGTACACGCCCGCGAACACGGGCACCACCAGGGTGCCGGCGATGACGCTGAACGCGTAGGAATTGAGGTACGAGAGCATGGGCAGTTCCATGAACGAGCCCACGATGACCACCGCGATGATCACGAACATCGTGATGTTGGAGACCAGGATGGTCTGCTTTTCACTGGCGTCCTTGCGGATGAACTTCTTGTAGATGTCCACGCCGAAGGCGCTGCCGCTGGTCATCAGCACGCCGTCGATGGTGCTCATGGCCGCCGCGATGACGGCCACGATGACCACCGCGCCCAGAATGTTCGGGAAGAAGGTGAGCACCAGGTTCGGGAACACCAGGTCGGGGTTGTCGATGAACTGGTCGCCGAAGTAGGCGCGGCCCATGTTGCCGATGATCATGCTGCCGATCAGGATGGCGCCCAGCCAGATGGAAAGCACGATGGAGGAAACGTAAATGGTCTTTTTGTCCTTGATGGTGAAGTTGGTCTGCACCAGCTGGGGCAGGCCCCAGGGGGTGAGGGCGTAGACGGCGGAGAACAGGAACAGGTTGCTCCAGCCCATGGGGCCCGGGGTCTCCAGCAGGGCCGGGTCGGAGGCAGCCACGCCGGCGGCGATCTCGGTGGGGCCGCCCACGATGAAGAAGCCCGCCACCAGAACGGCCAGCATGCCGAAGGCCATCAGCAGGCCCTGGATCACGTCGGTGTAGCAGCGTGCCATGTAGCCGCCGAAGATCAGGTACACGCAGGCAACGCCCGCCACCAGGAAGACGGCCACCTCATAGCTCAGCCCCAGCAGGCTGGCCAGCGAGAGGGCGCCGCCCTTGATCACGCCCACCATGTAGGGCACCATGAAGATGATGATGACCACGGAGGCGATGATGCTGGCGAAGTTGCTTTTGAAACGCTTGCTGATGTACTCGGGCAGAGTCATCGCGTTCAGCCGCACGGAGACCCTGCGCAGCCCGTGGGAGAAGAAGATCAGGCCCAGCGGCAGCAGGACCACCTGCGCCACGGGCATCATCAGGTAGGCCATGCCCGCCTTGTAAGCCGTGCCGGTATTGCCGATGAAAGTGGAAGCGCTCAGGTAGGTGGAGCCGTAGGTCAAGGCAAAGACCCACGGGCCCAGGTTGCGGCCCCCCGTCAGGAAGCCGCTGAGGTTGTTTGCGTACTTTTTGTTGCAGTAAACACCAATGCCCAACATACCGATGATATAAATCGCCAGCACGATCAGGCCGATCACTTCAAGAGAGCCAGATAACATGGTTCCATCTCCTTTGTTCGCGTTCGCACGTGTGTGGGGCGCGCGCCCGCATTGCCGCGCGGCAAAGGCCTTTGGCGCGGCACCGCAGCGGGGCGGCCCGTTCGTTCCTCAGCTCAGTCCCCGGTCTTCAGGTATTTCACATACCGATAGGTGCAGTACGCCGCGGTGAGCACCGTCAGGATGGGGCCGACAAACCAGCCAAGATACGTCGGGAAAGGCAGACCTAAGATCATAATCGTTCCTCCCTCATGGTTTCTTCATGGTCGTTGTTGCGGTTCATTTGTCAAGGTAAAGAAGGTAAACGTTTACGCAAAAAACAAACGGACGCGCCCGCGGCCGCAAAGGGGGCGGCGCGCCGCTGTTTTGCCAGGAAAGGCGCCCGCCGCGCGGCGGCGGAGCAATGCCGCGCGGCGGGGCCGGGGGATGTTGTGCCGGGGGCTGATTACTTCTTCTTCATCAGCAGGGCCAGCACGGCCTTCTGGGCGTGCAGGCGGTTCTCGGCCTGGTCATACACGATGGAGTGCTCGCCGTCGATCACCGCGTCGGTGACCTCCTCGCCGCGGGCGGCGGGCAGCGGATGCATGTAGTAGGAAACGGGCTTGGCGAGCTTGAAGTGCTCGTCGGAGATGCACCAGTCCTTCGCGAACTGCTTGCGGTACTCCTTGTCCTCCGCCTTGTCCATGCCGTGGGTGCTGCCCCAGCTCTTCGCGTAGATCACGTCGGCGTCGGTGCTGGCCTCGTAGATGTCGTTGGTGATGGTCAGCTTGCCGCCGGTCTTCTTGTAGGCCTCGTTGGCAAAGGCCATGTACTCGTCGTCCAGCTCGTAGCCCTTGGGATAGGCCAGGGTCAGGTCGGCGCCCAGCAGGCTGCAGGCGATCAGCATGGCCTGGGGCACGCCGGGGGACTTCACGCGGTCGGAGTAAGCCCAGCTCATCACGATCTTCTTCTTCTTCCAGCCGGCGCCCAGCTTCTCCTGCAGGGTCATGATGTCGCCCATGCACTGGCAGGGATGCTCTTTGTCGTCCAGGCCGTTGATCACGGGGATGGTGGTGGCCTTGCGGATCTCGTTCATGATGTCGCGGGCCATGCCGTATTTCTCCAGGTCATACAGACGGACCATCAGCGCGTCCAGGTAACGGCTCAGAACAAGGCCGGTGTCCTCCCAGGTCTCCTTGTTCTTGCGCTGCATGTTGTCCTCGCTGTAGTACTGGGCATGGCCGCCCAGCTGGGTCATGCCGGTCTCGAAGGAGACGCGGGTGCGGGTGGAGGGCTGGGCGAAGATCATGCCCAGGGTCTTGTTCTTCAGCAGCTCGTGGGAAGCGCCCATGGCGTTCTGCCGCTTCAGGTCAAAGGCCACGTCCAGGATGGTCTGGATCTCTTCACCCGTGTAGTCCATCAGGGTAACAAAGTCTTTGCCGCGCATGTCGGTCCTCATAATGCTTACCTCCTATGTTATAAAAATATCTATTCGGCAGGGCTGACGAATGTTCCCCAGCCTTGCTTTCCGGTAATGGTGCCTTCCTGGAACACCTTTTCGCCCCGCACATAGGTGCGGACGATGGTGTAGTGCATGGGAAGGCCTTCGTAGAGCACGGCGCTCTCCCGCGCCTTGGTGAACAGCTTTGAGATATCCAGCGGCACGGGTACGGCGTATTTCTTCACCAGCACCACGTCCGCGTCGGCGCCCTCGGCCAGCCGGCCCTTGCGGGGCGCCAGGCCCAGCATCCGGGCGGTGCTCTCCGCCGTGGCTTCGGCGATGGCCTCACAGGTGAGGGTGCCGTCCGCCACCGCGTTCAGCAGAAGGGGCAGCGAGAGCTCCAGCCCCGGCAGGCCGTCGAAGGTGTGCCAGATATCCTGGCCGTTCTTCAGCTTTTCCTCCTTGAGGTAGGGCGCGTGGTCGCTGCCCGTCATGGCAAAGGCCCCGTCCCGGTACATCCGCCGCAGCTCGGCCATGCGCTGCGGGTCCCGCAGCGGCGGCTTCATCCGGGCGAACACGCCCGCGTGCTCGGCGGTGTCCTCGTTGAAGAGGATGTACTGGGGGCAGGTCTCGGCGTACACCTGCACCCCCTCCGCCCGGGCCGCCTGGATCATCTTCACCGCCTCCGGCGTGCTCACATGGCACACGCTGGCGCGGCAGCCGGTCTTGCGGGCCGCCTCGATCACCCAGGCCACGGCGGCCGTCTCGGCCTCCACCGGGCGGGAGCGGCAGAACGCCTTCAGCCCGTTTTCGCCGGCGTCCATCCGGCGCTTGGTCTCGGCGGCGACGTACTGGTTCAGCTCGCTGTGCACCGCCAGCAGCCGGCCCGTGGGGGCCACCCGCTCCATCACGGCGCAAAGGGCGTCCTGGGTCTCGCTGCACAGGCCGTAGAACTCGGCCTCCCGGCCGGGCACCGGCGGCATGGTGAAGGTCTTGTAGGCCACGGCGCCCTGCCGGGCCAGCCGCCCGATGTCCTCCAGGTTATCCGCCCCGGCGCCGCCGTACAGCGCCACGTCCACGTAGGCCGCGGCCGTCGCTTCGGCCTTGCGGGCCAGGAACGCCTCCTCGGTGGAGGCCGGCGGGTTGGCCACCGGCATCTCCGCCACGGTGGTGACGCCCCCCGCCGCGGCCGCCATGGTGCCGCTGGCGAAGTCCTCCCGGTGGGAGAGCTTGCCGCCGCGGATGTGCACATGGCTGTCGATCATGCCGGGGAACACCAGCATCCCCTCGGCGTTTACCGTCTCCTTCGCGGGGTCGGGCGCTTCGCCCGGCTTGAGCACCCGCACGATCCGGCCGTCCTTGATCTCCAGGCCGCCGGCGAGGCAGCCTTCCGGCCTCACGAGGGTGCCGCCCACAATGTTCAGATCGTTCATCTGCATCCCCCTTTCGCACTCCGGCCGCGGGGGCCCCGGCGGGGATGGCCGCCGGCGCGCCCGGGGCCGCCGGTCATTTCAGCATCGCGTCGATGGCCCGGGCCGCCTTTTTGCCCTCGCCCACCGCCTTGACCACGGTGGCGCCGCCGCTCAGCCAGTCGCCGCCCGCAAAGCAGTTGGTGCCCTCCACGCGCAGCGTGTCGGGGTCCACCTTGCCGGCCACCAGCGTCGTGTCCGCCTTCTTGCCGATGGCGAACACCACCCGGGAGACGTTCAGGGTGAACTCGCTGCCGGGCACGGCCTCAAAGCCCTTGCGCGCCTCGCCCGGCTTTTCCACCAGGCGGTTGCGCACGAAGGTGACGGCCGCGCCCTCCGCCGTTTTGGCGATGGCCACCGGCGACACCATGTACATCAGTTCCACGCCCTTGTCGGCGGCGGAGAAGAACTCCTCGTCGCAGGCGGGCATCTCCGCCCGGGAGCGGCGGTAGGCCAGCACGGCCTTTTCCGCGCCCGCCGTCAGGCTGGCGCACACCGCGTCGATGGCGGAGTCGCCGCCGCCCACCACCAGCACGGTGCCGCTGACGCTGGGGGTGGCGCCGCTCTTCAGATCGGCCAGATACTGCGAGCAGCCCACCACCGGCGCGCCCTCGGCGATGTCCACGCCGCTGATGCGGTCCTGGGCGAGGCCGGCGCCCACGAACACCGCGTCGTAGGTCCTGGAGAGCTCCTCCAGACGGGCGGCGTCCACCGGGGCGTTGTAGTGGAAGCGGATGGTGTCGGCGGCCAGTTCGGCCAGGTCGTTCTCCACCACGGCGGCGTCGATGCGCTCGGCCGGGATCTCCTTTGCCACCACGCCTGCGGCGGCGGACCCCTTCTCGAACACATCCACCTCATAGCCCAGCCGGGCCAGGATGGCCGCGCAGCCCAGGCCCGCGGGGCCGGCGCCCACCACCGCCACCTTTTTGCCGTTGGCCGGGGCCAGTTCCGGCCGGAAGGCGGCGTTGGCGCAGGCGAACTTCTGCAGGTCCCGGATGTGGATGGGGGCGTCGCAGTAGTTCATGGTGCAGTTTTTCTGGCACAGGTTCTCGCTGGGGCACAGCGTGCCGCAGATGCCACCCAGGGGGTTGGCCGTCTTGATCACCCGCTTGGCGCTCTGGACGTCCGCGTAGCGCAGATGGCGGATGAACTGTGCCACGTCCACGCCGGCGGGGCAGCCCTGCTGGCAGGGGGCGTCCACACAGTACAGGCAGCGTTTGGCCTCCGCCTGCACAGCGGCCAGGGTTTGCTTGATCTCGCTCATGCTTTCCGCCTCCTTTACCTGCGTTCCATCGTCATGCAGCTGACGGGGCACACCTGGGTGCACAGCCCGCAGCCGTCGCACTTGTCCTTGTCCACCACGGCCTTGCGGCTCTCGTCCATGTGGATGGCGCTGTAGGCGCTGTCGGCGCACACCACCGCGCAGCGGCCGCAGCCCACGCACTTGTCGCGGTCGGGGCTGGAGTACAGCTTGTAATCCCGGGACAGGTCGTTGTGGCGGAAGATGTTGGGCAGCGCCTTGCCGCTGAAGTCGGAGATGCTCTCGAAGCCCATCTCCTCCATGTAGTTCAGCAGGCCCGCCGTCATGTCGTTGATGATGCGGTAGCCGTGGTGCATCACGGCGGAGCACACCTGCAGCGAGGAGGCGCCGGCCAGGATGAATTCCACCGCGTCGTGCCAGTTGTAGATGCCGCCGATGCCCGAGACCGGGATGTTCACGGCCTGGGCCACCTGGGCCACCGTGCGCAGGGCGATGGGCTTGATGGCCGCGCCGCTCAGGCCCTGGAAGGCGCTGCGGCCGTCCACGTTGGGATAGGGCACGAAGGTGTGGATGTCGATGCCCGGCAGGCTGTTCAGGGTGTTGATGGTGGCGATGGCGTCGGCGCCGGCGGCCTCGGCCGCCCGGGCCTTGCCGGGGATGTCCTGCACGATGGCGGGCAGCTTGGGCATCACGGGCTTTTTGGTCTCCTCCCGCACCCAGGTGGTCACCATCTTGATGGCCTCCTCGTTGCCGCCCACCGTGGCGCCGCCGCCGGACTCGGCCATGCCGTGCGAGCAGGAGAAGTTCAGCTCGAAGCCGTCCGCGCCGGCCTGGTCGAACATGCGGGTCACCTCGCGCCACTGCTCCTCCACAAGGCCCTCGGTGTGCAGCAGGCTCACCCACACGCCGTGTTCGGGAAAGCGCTCCTTCAGCCAGCGGGTGTCCTCGGCCCATTTTTCAATGTGCTTGGGGCTGCCCAGCTCGAAGTTGGTGAAGCCCACGATGTCGCCGTCGGCGCTCTTCACCGCCGTGATGCGGGGGTTCACGTTCCGCGCCTGGCTCAGGGTGTAGGCCAGTGTTTTCAGCACCGCGCCGCCCCAGCCTTCCTCAAAACACCTCGCCACCATTTCCACATTGGTGGTGGGAGGGGCCGAAGAAAGCATGAAGGGGTTGGGCATGGAAACACCGGCAAAGTTCACTTTCAGGGACGGTGCCATTTCAGTTCCTCCTTCGTGTCGTTCTGTTTTTTTCAGAGGGTGCGCGCACCCTGCCTCAGTCTTTTTTCAGGATCTTCTTCAGGTGGTTCTTCAGCCCGCCGTCCTCCACGATGCTCAGCACATGCTCGGGCAGCTTGCTGCCGTAGTAGGTCTTGCCGGTGGTGAGGTCCTTGATCTCACCGGTCAGCAGGTCCACCTGGATCTCGTCGCCCTGGTTCAGCTCGCTGGTGTCGGCCAGCGTGACCACCGGGAAACCCACGTTGATGCAGTTGCGGAAAAAGATGCGCGCGAAACTCTGGGCGATCACCCCGCCCACGCCGGCGTATTTCAGCGCGATCTGCGCCGTCTCGCGGCTGGAGCCGGGGCCGAAGTTTTTGCCGGCCACGATGATGTCGCCCTTTTCGATGGCGTCCGCGAAGCCGGGATAGGCGCGCTCCATGGCGTGCTTGCCGATCTCCTCGTAGCTGGCGTCCATGTATTCGCCCGGGGAGATGATATCGGTGTTGATGTCGTCCCCGAATTTCCACACCTTGCCTTTGATCTGCGAATTCATATCCTGTTCCCCCTTTGCGGCGCGCTCAGAAGTAGGCGCGCGGGTCTGCGATGCGGCCCTCGATGGCGCTGGCGGCCACCGTGGCGGCGCTGCCCAGGTAGACGCTGGCGTCCTTGCTGCCCATGCGGCCGATGAAGTTGCGGTTGCTGGTGGAGATGCAGCTCTCGCCGCCCGCCAGGATGCCGGTGTGGGCGCCCAGGCACAGCCCGCAGCTGGGAGCCACGATGGTGGCGCCCGCGTCGATGAGCACGTCCAGGATGCCCTCCTTCATGGCCATGCGGTACACCTCGCGGGAGGCCGGCGAGACCAGAAAGCGCAGGCCCTTGGCCGCCTTTTTGCCCTTCAGCACATGGGCTGCGGTGCGCAGGTCGGAGATGCGCCCGCCGGTGCAGGACCCGATGTACACCTGGGTCAGGGGCGCGCCGGCCACCTCGGTGACGTCGTGCACGTTGTCCACATGGTGCGGGCAGGCCACCTGGGGCACCAGCGTGGCCGCGTCGTTCACATAGTTGCGCTCGTACTCGGCGTCGTCGTCGGGGTACAGCAGCGCGTAGGGCCGGGTGGAGCCGTGGGCCTTGAGGTAGTCCAGCGTCCTTTCGTCCGGCGGGATGTAGCCCGCCTTGGCGCCCATCTCCACCGCCATGTTGGAGATGGCCATGCGCTCGTCCATGGACAGCGCGCGGATGGCCTCGCCGCAGTACTCCAATGCTTTATAAGTAGCGCCGGAATGGGTGATGGTGCGGCAGTCGTACAGCACCATGTCCTTGGCGAACACGCCCTTTCCCAGCGTATTTTTCCACTCGATGCGAAAACTCTCCGGGACCTTCAGCCAGATCTGGCCGGTGGCCACAACGCCCAGCATCTCGGTAGAGCCGATGCCCGTGCCGAAGGCGCCGAAGGCGCCGGACATGCAGGTGTGGGAGTCGGTGCCCACCACAAGCGTGCCGGGCTGGTCGTAACAGGCTTCCGCCAGCACCTGATGGCAGGGCCCCTCGTATTCGTGATAGTCCACGTTTTTGGACAGGGACCAGTCCTTCGTGAACTTCACCGCCTCCGCCTGCTTGATCTCGCAGGGCGGGGTGTAATGGTCGCTGATCACCACGACCTTGCTCTTGTCCCAAATGTCCACGCCCAGTTCCTTGAGCCCCTGGGCGATCTCGATGCGCGGGCCCAGGATGTCGTCCATCATGGCGACGTCCACGTTGGCGTTCACGATCTCGCCGATCTCCACATAGTCCTTGCCGGCGGCGCGGGCCAGCGCCTTCTGTGCAAATGTCATGCCCCTCATTCGTCTACACCACCTTTAAATAGAAGGGCGGCGCGGCGCGCGGTGTGCGGGCGCGCCGCCCTCTGTTTCACAACCGTTCGCCCGCGCTGGTCACGACAGCCGGCCCCGGATGAACTCGTCGAACTCCGCGATGATCTGCTCGTTGGTCTTCTCGCGGTCGTCCATCAGCAGGCCGTACATGGGCGGAGCCTGGATGCCCCGGGCCTGGATGGCCTTGAGCAGCTCCTCCGTGTAGATGCCCGGCTGTTTGCGCAGGCTGCGCACCGGCTCGGCAGGGTGGCCGCCGCCGTTCTCGTAGTAGCTGGACACGGTGAGCCCGCAGGTGGGCGAGCCGTCGCACACCAGCACGGCCACCACGTCGTAGCCCACGATGGCGTAGTTTTCCATGTAGTCCACCATCTGCTCGGCGAGGGTGCGGCAGAAATGCCGGAAACCGGCGTTGTCGTACAGATTTCGGGAGTGCCACCACCGCTGGCAGCCCATGTGCAGCACCTCGGGGCAGGGCATCTGGATCAGGCCCACCCCGTATTTGTCCAGTGTCTGCACCACCTGGGTGAACATACCGGGGTAGCGCGCGAACTCCTGCACCTTGTTGCTGGCGTTCAAAAGGCAGTTGGAAACGAACACGATCTTCTTGGAGCGGTCGTCCTCATTGCGCTGCGGCATACGGCGTCCTTCCTTCCTCCCCGTATGGGGGCCCGGGCGAACGGGGCGAGGCCGCGCCCGCCCGGGCAGATCCGTATCGAAAACGGGTTATTTCACTTCGTTCACAAGCTCCATCAGCTTGGCCATATCCGGCTGCTTCTCCAGGTTGTTCACGAACTCCACGATCTTCTCGGTGCGCTCGGTGTCGTTGCCGTAGGTGCGGTTGGCCAGATAGCGGAACTTGTTCACCACGTCCTCGTAGGTGACGGGGTTGCGCCAGTCGCCCTTGGGATCGTCCACGGTGGCGGAGTACTGGGTGCCGTCCTTCATGGTGATGGTCACCGCGCTGGAGTAGTGGGAGGGATAGCGGCGCTCGAACTCCTCGTCCATGGTGACGGTGGTGGCGGCGATCAGCCGTTTGACCAGCTCGTCGTTGATGTAGTCGGTGTTCAGCTCATCCACGGTGAACTTGCCGTTCTTGAAGGCGATGGCCGCCTGGTAGGGCATGCTGAACTGCAGGTCCACGATGTTGCGGGGCGCCCACTTGCAGGGCTCGGCCAGCAGGTGCATGGTGTACTTGGAGGAGCGGATCTCGATCTTCTCGATGTCCTCGGCCTTGGGATGGTACTTGTTCACGATCTCCAGGCAGGCGTCCAGGTGACCGCCGGAGTAGCGGCAGCAGGGATAGACCTTGATGGAGGACTTGGTGAAGGTCCAGTCTTTGCCCAGGCCCTCGGTGATGTACTTGGAGTCGTAGTGATCCTGGTAAGAATATGCGTGGAGCAGGCCGTCCTTGCTCTCAAAGATGTCGGAGGGGCCGTTGAAGCCCTTTTCCGCCATGCGGGCGGCGATGATGGAGTTCATGGCGGGGTGGCCGGCCTGCAGGCGCTTGGTGAAGGAGCCCTCGGTGTTCCAGGCCATCAGGCCCGCCACCATGCTGCCGGCGATGCCCTGGGTGTAAACGGTCTTCTGCTCGTCCAGGCCCATCAGCTTGGCGGCGGACACCGCGGCGCCCATGGTGCCGCAGGTGCTGGTGGGATGGAAGCCCTGGTAGTACATGTCGCCCAGGTAGGCGGTGCCCATGCGGCAGACCACTTCGTTGCCCAGGGAGACGGCCTCGATGTACTCCTTGCCGGTCTTGTGCAGCATCTCGCTCAGGGCCATGCTCACCGGGAAGGTGGCGGGAGAGGGGTGCGCGTTGGACTCGTTGTGGTCGTCCACGAAGTCCAGCCCGTAGCACTGGATGGCGTTGGCGAAGGCGGCGTTGGGGGCGGCGACCTTGTCCTTGCAGCCCACGATGGTGGACTCGGCGGGGCCGCCCATCTCCTCCGCCACTTCCCGCGCGATCACGCTGGAGATCACGTCACGCGTGCCCAGCATGGAGGCCAGCACATCCAGCGTCAGCGTTTTGGCCTTCACAACGGCCTCTTCGGGGAGGTTCTCAAACTTGGTGTTCACCGCTACTTCGGCGATCTGGGTTGCGATGGTCTTGCTCATTTTTCGTTTCCTCCTTAGAAAAATTACTGGATACGGGATTTGCGCACATATACCTGCCCGTCGAGAATGATGCGGGCGGTGCGGAGGATGGCGGCGGTCTTCAGGTCATACTGACCGTCGTGGGCCTCCAGCTCCGACACCACCGGGATCACGCCGGCGGGATGTCCGATGATGATCTTGCGGTCGTTCCGGCCGCGCTCGCTGAGCACCTGGTGCACGATGCTGCCCGGTACCCGGGCGGCGGTGCCCATGCACACCGTGCCGGTGACCGGATGGGTCTTGTGCATCATCTGCATGAACACCAGCCGGCTCACAAGGTCGATGTCCTCGGCCTTCACGTCCTTGCCGTCGAAGGTGTGGTAGGACTTGGAGGGCGAGACGATGGCGAAGAAGGGAGAGTAGGGGCACTTTTTGGTGGAGTTCTGCCACACGTCGGTGAGGCCGATCTTCTCGGCGCAGCGGCCGCGGATCTCCTCGATGCGGGCCATCAGCGCGGCGTTGCCCTCGATCTCGGTGGGGGTCTCGGTGCCCTCCATGCCCAGGCTCTCGGCCTTGATGAACACGGTGGGGGTGCCGGCGTCCACCACCGACACCTCGTACTGTTGGCCGTCGCTGGTGGTGATGGTGTCGGTCACGTTGCCGGTGGGCAGCATCTTGCCGGTGATGCCGCCCACGCTGTCGGAGAAGTCCAGCTCGATGGTGGAGCCCAGGGTGGGCACGCCGTCGATGTGCAGGTCCCCCTCCACCACCGCCCGGCCGTCCTTTACGGCCACCTTGGCGTTGATGATGGAGTCGGTGTTCACCTGGTGGATGCGCACGGTGGTGTAGGGCTCCACCGCCTTCACCAGGCCGTGATCGATGGCGTAGGGCCCCACGCCCGCCGAGATGTTGCCGCAGTTGGATTTGTAATCCACCTTGGCGTCCACGAAGCTCACCTGGCCGAAGGTGTAGTCCACATCCGCGTCCTCCCGGCTGGGGGGGGCGATGATGGCCAGCTTGCTGGTGAGCACGTCCGCGCCGCCCAGGCCGTCGATCTGGCGCACGTCGGGGCTGCCGAAGATCTCCAGGATGTACTTGTCGCGCAGGGCGGGGTCCCGGGGGAGTTCATTTTCCATGATGAAAATGCCCTTGCTGGTGCCGCCGCGCACGATGGAACAGTTTACGCTGATCACTTCATCTTTCATGAAAGCTCGCTTCCTTTCATTTCACGATGCGGGTGCCGCTCTCGCCCCGCAGGGCCGCGGCGGCGTTGGCCAGGCTGGCGATGATGGCCGTGCCCCCGCCTTGGCAAAGGACATGGCCGCCTGCACCTTGGGCAGCATGCTGCCCGGGGCGAAATGGCCCTCGCCGCAGTACCGCTCGGCCTCGGCCACCGTCA
>DSLFC04102__coassemble_827_pt1 | contig 26695 bp, 18 predicted proteins | sample DSLFC04102__metabat2_high_PE_037 | metagenome-assembled genome bin DSLFC04102
CTTATTCTTCGCCGTCCAGCCCGGCGAAGAAGTCGTCGTACCGGCAGCCGTAGAACCTGCGCAGCTCTATGAGCACACTGGCGCGGATGTTCAGCTCCCCCGCCTCGTATTTGGCGTAGGTGGTGCGGCCGATGTCACAGCCGCGCCGCTGCAGTTCGGCGCAGAGCTTTTCCTGCGAGATCTTGCGGGCAAGACGCAGCGCCCGCAGGTTGTCGCCCATGTTGCGATCCCGCCGGATCTTCTGCTCCATCTTCCCCACCTCCGCTCAGCAATTGACCAGTATTGGTTGCAGCCAATATTATCCTATGCTATACTGAAGGCAAATATTGACCGTTATACTGGTCAATATTGGGGGTGAATTTGAATATGTCCTCTTGCACATTCTTCGGCCATCGTGACTGCCCTAACTCTCTGCGGCCATCTCTATTGAATGCGCTCCGCGATTTGATAGAGACCAAACATGTCTCGGATTTCTATTTAGGGAATCACGGCAACTTTGATTGCCTGGTCTTATCGGTTCTGCAGGAGCTTTCCGATTGTTACCCACACATTCGTTACACGATTGTGTTAGCCTACCTTCCAACGCCTGGAAAGAATTTTGACCCGCACAGCCTGCTCCCGGAAGAAGTGGAAAAATCACCTCCTCGCTTTGCAGTCTGCCAGCGCAACCGATGGATGATTGAACATGCAGACTGGATTGTGGCTTATGTAGTGCATTCCTGGGGCGGCGCCGCGCAGTTTGTGCGAGTTGCCCGTCGCAAGGGCAAATCCGTCCTCATGCTCCCCTCCCCCGTTGACCCGCGCCGGGCCGGCGCATTATAATGGGAGGCAGCAAGGAGGGATTGTCCATGAACGAAGTTCTGCGTCATCTGGCCGCCCGCAAAAGCGTGCGGGTGTACACCGGCGAGCCGGTGACCGCCGAGGAAAAGCAGGCCATTCTGCAGGCCGCCTTCGACGCGCCCACCGCGGGCTGCCAGCAGTTTTACACCATCATCGACGTGACCGACCAGGCCCTGAAGGAGCGGCTGGCGGACCTGTGCGACCACCAGCCCTTCATCGCCGCCGCGCCGCTGGTGCTGGTGTTTCTGGCGGACTGCCGCCGCTGGAACCAGTGCTACCGGGCGGCGGGGCTTTCGCCCCGCGAACCCGGCCCCGGCGACCTGCTGCTGGCGGTGGCGGACGCGGTCATCGCCGCCCAGAACGCCGTGACCGCCGCCGAGAGCCTGGGGCTTGGCAGCTGCTACATCGGCGACGTGATCGAGCAGTGCGAGGCCATGCGTGAAGCGCTGGCCCTGCCGCCGGCGGTGGTGCCCGCCGCCATGTTGGTGTTCGGCCGCCCCACCGACCAGCAGAAGGCCCGGCCCAAGCCCGCCCGCCTGCCGGCGGAGTATGTGGTGTGTGAAAACACCTACGCCGAGCGCACCCCCGCCGAGCACCGGGCCGCCTTCAGCGCCCGGGCCGCCGCTGCCGGAAAGCGGGACTTCGATTTCGACGCCTGGATGCGCGCCTTTGCCGCCCGCAAGTACGAGAGCGATTTTTCCCGGGAGATGAGCCGCAGCGCGGCGGTGTATCTCAAGGATTTTGCGCACTGGGACGGTTGACCCCTGCTATTTTGTAATATCAAAAAGCAATATTCCATTTTGTATATGTCATGGAGTCAAAAAAGCCCCGGCACACATGTGCCGGGGCTCTCTGCTTGCTTTAGGGGATCAGCCGAACAGGATGTCGTCCACGTTGGCGGGGCCGTACTTCTCCAGGTGCTCCACCATCTCGGTGAGCAGTTCCTGGTTGGTGATGTTGCCGGTGTGGCCCTTGCGGGGGAAGGTCACGCTGTAACCCTCGTAGTAGGGTTCGGTGGTGGTCTCCAGCCAGTCGCCCAGCACATACTGGGCCTGGTTGAGGTAGTAGGCGTCCATATCGCCGCCGCGGATGTGGATCTTGCCCACCAGATCCGGGCCGATCTCCGACCAGTTGGCCTGCAGGTACTTGGTCAGATCGTAGTTCTCGCCCCAGTATTCCACCACGTCCTTGTTGATGTCGCCGGTGAGGGGATCATACACACGCTGGGGATAGCCGTCCTCGCCCATGGGGCCATACACCGCTTCCCAGATGGCCCACTGGCCAAGGCTCTGGCACTGCAGGCCGCCCACCGCGGCTTCATAGAGGTTCTCGTCCTTCATGGCGTACTTGATGTTGCCGTCCAGCGCCACGCTGCCCGGGCGGGCCACCTTGTACCAGCCGTTGTCGGTGTAGTAGGCGTTGTCGTCCTCGTAGAGGTTCACCACCTGGTAATGCTCAAAGGTCACCGAGTCGGGGCACAGGCTCCAGGTGCCGCCGTAAAAGTCGGGGTTGTACACCTGCATGGCCAGACTCTCCCAGCCACCGGTGGAACCGCCGGACAACAGCCGCGCCCAGGATTCGGGGATGAGGTTGAAGGTCTCCTCCAGATAGGGGATCAGTTCCTGCTGGATGGCGTCGCCCCAGGGGCCCAGGTTCTCGCTGTTCACCGAGTAGGAGGTGTCATAGAACATGTTGGCGTCACGGAAGGTGATGGCCACGATCTGCGGGGCTTCGCCGCTGTCCCACCAGGCGGTAAACTCCTCGTTGGTGCCGTAGCCCAGAGGCGCGCTGCCGCCGGGGAAGTGGCCCTGGTAGTAGAGGGTGGGATAGGCCTTTTCGGGGTCGTAGTTGTGAGGCAGCAGCACGTTGGCGCCGATGTACACATCGCTGCCCCAGAACTCGCTGAGCAGCTCGCTCTTGATCTTGACGTACTTCACCTGGTCGGTGTCCTCATAGTTGCCCTGCTGGGCCACCTGGCCCTCCTGCAGTTCGGGCAGGGGCAGCATCTCGCTGAGGGTCAGCTGGATGTTCTGGTCGGCGGTCACGTCCACCGCGGCGGTCTGCACATCGCTGTAGTAGTTGCCGGGGTTATCCAAAAAGCTGCCGCCGCCGCCCATGTCCTCCATGCCCCAGATGGTAGAACCGTTGCTGCGCTCGTATTTGGTGTACTTGATGAAGAAGGCCTGCACCGAGAACTCCTGGGCGGGCAGTTCCTCCATCTCAAAGGGGAAGCCGATGATCTCCTCGTCGTCCACCGTGAAGTCGATGGTGTCCCCCGCCTTCAGGCCGTACACCGTCTTGCCGAACACCGGCACGCCGTACAGGTCGATCTGCTCGTAGGGCTGAGCCTCGCTGGTGTCGGTGGCGAAGGCCACCAGGCAGCGGCCGTTCAGCTCGCCCTCAAAATCGTCCGGCACCTTGACGCTGACCGAAAAGCCGGAAGCCGTGCTGGCGCCGGTGGTGATGGCGGTGGCGGAGCCTGCCGCGGAAGAGGCGGGGGTCGCGGCGCAGCCCGCAACGGACAGCGCCATCAACGCGGCGCAGAGCGCGCCGATCATTTTTTTGCCATGCATGTTCAAAACCTCGTTTCTCTGACTGGGGGCCGCGGGGCGGCCCGGGGTGAAGAAGCTACAAAGAGTGGTCCTTCCGCTGTCGTCGTCGCATGCAAAGCTCCCCTTTCGCAGAGGCGGTGGTGTGGTACTTTATCCGCCGCGTTTGTGTTTGAATTGAATAATAATGCATAAATAACGGAAAATCAAGAATATTTTTGCAATTTTATTCTTTTTTGTTTTGTTGCACAACGGGGCCGGGCGCCTGGTGGATTCTTTTCTCCCCCCTGCCCAAAGAAATCCGCCCATGGCGCACAAAAAAGGAGGGCCCCGGCCGATGCGGCCGGGGCCCTCCCTTTGCATATTCTGTTGTATTTTATGCACCGGTCTTCTCGCCCAGCGTGACCTGCAGGGTCATGAGTTCGCGGCCGCGGTCCACCTGGACCTCCACCACGTCGCCCACGTTATAGCCCTTCAGGGCGTTGGTCACGTCGTCGGTGGTCTCCACCAGCTGCGTGCCGATGCTCACGATGCGGTCGCCCGCCTTCATGCCGGCAGCCTCAGCGCCGGAGCCGGCGTCCACGCTGTTGACATAAACGCCCAGGCTGCTCACGCCGTACTGCATGGCGGTCTGCACATCGCTCACCGTGATGACGGTGATGCCGAAGGCGGGCCGGCCGGTGACATAGCCGTTCTCCAGCAGATCCTGCACCACGGCCTTGGCGTCGTTGATGGGGATGGCGAAGCCCAGGCCCTCGGCGTCCTCATCGGAGTACTTGGCGTTCACGATGCCGATCAGTTCGCCGTTGGTGTTGAACAGGCCGCCGCCGGAATTGCCCGGGCTGATGGCCGCGCTGGTCTGCATCAGGGTCATCTCGTTGCCCTCCACCGAGATATCCCGGTTCAGGGCGGAGACGATGCCGTCGGTGACGGTGCCGCCCAGGGTGCCCATGGGGTTGCCCACGGCGATGACCACTTCACCCACCTGCACGTTGTCGGAGTCGCCCAGCACCGCCGGGGTCAGGCCGGTGGCTTCGATCTTCAACAGGGCGATGTCGCTCTCGGCGTCGGTGCCCACCACGGTGGCGGTATAGGTAGAGTCATCCGCCAGGGTGACGGTGACCTGCTGGGCGCCCTCCACCACATGATTGTTGGTGACGATATAGCCGTCGGTGGTGAGGATGACGCCGCTGCCGGCGCCGCTCAGCACCTGCTGGCCGCCCCAGAAGTAGTTGCTGGTGACCAGCTGCTCGGTGGTGACCACCACCACGCTGGGGCTCACCGCGCTGGCCACGTCGGCCAGGCTGCCGGTGGAACTGCCGGTGGAGGAGGTGGGGCTGCCGGTGGCGGCGGACTGGAAGATCACCGCCTGGCCGCCGTTTTTGCTGGCCACCAGGTAGCCGGCGTAGCCGCCGCCAAAACTCACCGCGGCCACCAGCACCAGGGCCAGCACGCCGGCCAGCACCCGCTTGCCGGTGCTCCGCTTCTTGCGGGGCGGCTCGCCGCCGCCCACCGGGGCGTCGGGTATGCCGCCCTCACCGGGCATCTGCCCGGAAGGCCCGCTCCCCGTGGGGGGCGCGGGGGTGTATCCGTTCTGATACAGACCGGAGTAATCGTATTCCCATTTGTTTTCCATACAGATTCATCCTTTCGGAAACAGCGGGCCGGGGCACATATGCCCTCAAAAAAGCCCTCTGTGATCGTTCTGATTCATAGTATAGCGGCCATTGGTGAAAAACCTTCAAAGCGGGGGTGAAAGAATTGTGAAATCCCGCTCTCCCGCGTTATAATGGGAATATCCCGCGGAACAGGACATCCCGTGGATATGCTATCACAAAACCGCGTTTGCCGCAACTGCCCGGAAGGAGGCGCCCATGCGCATTGACCAGCACCGGGAGGGGGACTGCCTCTCCCTCACCCTTTACAAGGAACAGGCCCCGGTGGGCGTTTGCCGCCTGCTCCTCGCCCCCGGCCGGGTGGAACTGCAAGGATTTAGCATCGACGACGGCTGGCGGGGCAAGGGCTACGGCAGCTACCTGCTCAAGCAGGCGCTGCACGCCACCGGGGGCTTTGGAACTTCCAGCCTCCACACCGCGCCGCCCCCCGAAAGCGAGGCCGCCGCGGCCCTCTTGAAAAAATTCGGCTTTGCCCCCGCCGGGGATGTGTGGCTGCGCCGCCGCGCCCCCGACCCCAGCGCCGTGGGCCTGACCCACGAATTTCTGGCTTCGCGCCTTGCCCCCGGGGGCTTTTTCATCGACGCCACCTGCGGCAACGGCCACGACACCGCCTTTTTGTGCCGGCTGGCGGGGCCGCAGGGCCGGGTGCTGGCGCTGGATGTGCAGCAAAAGGCGGTGGAGGCCACCCGCGCCCGGCTGGAAAAAGAGGGCCTTGCCCCCATCGCCCGGGTGGTGCAGGCGGACCACGCCCGGCTGGCGGAGTTTGCACCGCCCGCCTCGGCGGACTGCGTGGTGTTCAACTTCGGGTATCTGCCGGGGGCGGATCACGCCCTCTTCACCACCCCGGCCAGCAGCCTGCCGGCCCTTGAGGCGGCGCTGGACATCCTGAAGCCCGGGGGCGTGCTGGCGGCCTGCCTGTACAGCGGCGGGCCCAACGGCGGCGGCGAGAAGGCGGCGGTGGAGGGCTTTTTCGCCGCCCTGCCGCTGACAAGGTACACGGTGCTGGCCTGCCGCTTCGCCAACTGGGCGGACACGGCGCCCCTGCCCTGTTTTGTGCTGAAAAAGTGAGCAAAAACGCCCTGTTCCCCTTGCCAAGCGGCCTTTGAGCGGGTAGAATTAAAATGTTGTGATTTTTTAAAGAGACCGGGGCCCGCGGGCCCCGCGCATAACCAGAGGAGGAAGGAAACTATGGCCGATCTGCGGCAGGAGATCGCGCGGCGGCGCACCTTTGCCATCATCAGCCACCCGGACGCCGGCAAGACCACCCTCACCGAGAAGCTGCTGCTCTACGGCGGGGCCATCCAGCAGGCGGGCAGCGTGAAGGGCAAGCAGAGCGCCCGCCACGCGGTGAGCGACTGGATGGAAATTGAAAAACAGCGCGGCATCTCGGTCACCAGCAGCGTGCTGCAGTTTGAATACGACGGCAAGTGCGTGAACATTCTGGACACCCCCGGCCACCAGGACTTTTCCGAAGACACCTACCGTACCCTGATGGCCGCCGACGCGGCGGTGATGGTGCTGGACGCGGCCAAGGGCGTGGAGGCTCAGACCATCAAGCTGTTCAAGGTGTGCACCCTGCGGCACATCCCCATCTTCACCTTCATCAACAAGATGGACCGGGAGGCCCGGGACCCCTTTGACCTGATGGAGGAGATCGAGAACATTCTGGGCATCCGCACCTATCCGATGAACTGGCCCATCGGCTGCGGCAAGGAGTTCAAGGGCGTGTTCGACCGCCACAGCCGGCACATCCTGGCCTTCCAGAGCGACGGCAAGGCCAACGGGGTGAAAATTCTGGACAAGATCGAGGCGGAACTGGGCGATGCCCGGCTGGACGAGCTGCTCACCGCCCCGCTGCACGAGAAGCTCAGCGAGGACATCGAACTGCTGGACGGCGCCAGCTACGACTTTGACCTGGACGCGGTGAACACCGGCAATTTAAGCCCGGTGTTCTTCGGCTCGGCGCTCACCAACTTCGGCGTGGAGCCCTTCCTCCAGGAGTTTTTGCGGCTGGCGCCCTCCCCCCTGCCCCGCACCAGCGGCGGCGTGCCGGTGGAGCCGGCGCAGGACGTGTTCTCCGGCTTCATCTTCAAGATCCAGGCCAATATGAACAAGGCCCACCGGGACCGCATCGCCTTCATGCGCATCTGCTCCGGCCGCTTTGAGCGGGGCATGGAGGTGACCCACCTGCAGGAGGGCAAGAAGATCAAGCTGGCCCAGTCCACCCAGCTGATGGCCCAGGACCGGGCCACCGTGGACGTGGCCTATGCCGGCGACATCATCGGCCTGTTCGACCCGGGCATCTTCTCCATCGGCGACACCCTCTACACCGGCAAGGAGCCCATCCGCTACGCGGGCATCCCCACCTTCGCACCCGAGCACTTCGCCCGGGTGACCCAGGTGGACACCATGAAGCGCAAGCAGTTCGTGAAGGGCATGGAGCAGGTGGCTCAGGAGGGCGCCATCCAGATCTTCCGGGAGCTGGGCGGCGGCATGGAGGAGGTCATCGTGGGCGTTGTGGGCGTTCTGCAGTTCGAGGTGCTGGAGTACCGGCTGAAAAACGAGTACAACGTGGACATCCGGATGCAGAATCTGCCCTACGAGCACATCCGCTGGATCGAGAACGAGGACCTGGACCCCAAGGCCCTGGACCTGACCAGCGACACCCGGCGCATCGAGGACCTGAAAGGCAACAAGCTGCTGCTGTTCACCTCCCCCTGGGCGATCACCTGGGCCGAAGAGCACAACCCTCAGCTGCGGCTGAGCGAGTTCGGCAACCGGGAAAACTGATTTTTCCCAGGACACGGGCAGCGCCCCGGCCATTCTGGCCGGGGCGCTGCTTTTTTGCGCGGCGGGCGGGGCGGCGGCCGAACAGGCAGGGACGCGGCCGGCCTGTTTTTCCCGGCTGCCCTTCCGCTGTCGGCCGTGCCAAACGCGGCGCTGCCGTCCTTTTCGCGTTCACCGGAGGGGCGCCCACCCTCGCACACGGCAACTCGGGCATTTCCCAGGACGGCGGAAAGTATCCGTTCTGAGGCGCACGAAGGGTGGCGCCTTCGGGCCGTTAAGCCGCGGAGGGAGGAAAGCCCGCCAGCCCTTATTGCCGGCCTCCGGACCGGGCGGAGGCCGGGCAAAAAGAAAAGAGCACGTCAAACGACGTGCTCTTTTTTGGCTCCCCCTGTTGGGCTCGAACCAAAGACCCTGCGGTTAACAGCCGCATGCTCTACCGACTGAGCTAAGGAGGAATATGCACGCTGCCTTGTCGTGCAGCGTGATTTATTATAACAGCATACGAGGAAGATGTCAAGCCCCTTTTGCCCATTGTCCGGGGAATTTTTTCAGCGTGGCGACCTTGTGCTGAAAAAGGCGCCAAAGCCCCTGTTCCGGCGCCAGGAACGCCCCGCGAGGGGCCGCGGCAGCGGCCTTCCCACGGGGCGTTCCTCCTGTTTCGTCTGCCGGTCGAAGCGCCTCACGGGCGGGCAAAGCCCAGCGCCAGTTCAAAGCGGAATTGCTCCTCCGCCAGGGCGTAGCGGGGGTCCAGCACCGGGCCGCAGCTGTTGGAGCCGATGCCGCTGTTCTTGTAGTCCAGGCAGAGCTCCACATCCGCAGCCCGCCGCAGCTCGAAATCGTGGGCGGCGGCCGCCAGCGCCTCCTGGGGATAGTGGGACGCCCGGAAGCTGAAGGGGGCCGAGGCCGCCGCCCAGAGGGCCGCGTCCTGCCCGCTCAGCCGCACGCCGGCGCAGCCCGTGTGGCTGCCGTGCTCCTGGGGCTTGATGTAATCCACATATTCCCCGTCCACCGTGCTGCAAAACGTCCCGTACCAGCTGGCGCGGCGCTTGTCCAGATAGCTCTCGCCGGGGCCGTAGCCGGTGTAGTTTAGCGTCTCGAAGCCCGCCGGCAGGAACAGGCGCACGCCAAAGCGCGGCAGGTAGGGAAAGACGGGGTCGCGCCGCCCCTCCACGGTCAGGCGCAGCCCGCCCCGGGCGTCCACCCGCCAGCAGACGGCGCAGTGCAGGAAGGGCTGACGGACGCTGGCGGCAAACACCGCCTCACAGCGGATCTCGGCGGCGCCGTCGGCGGCGCGGGCTGCCCGGCAGCCGGCCAGCCGGATCTGGGCCCGGTCGTAGCCCGCCTGCTCCCAGACGCGGCGGATCTTTCGGTCGTTGTCGGTGGGGGCGCGCCAGACGTTGAAGCCCATGGGGCGGCTCAGCCGCTCCCGCCCGCCCCACACCAGGCTCTTGAAGCAGCCGGTGAACCGGTCGAACCGATATTGGAAACCCTCGCCGGCGAGGCATATCTCCTCGTCGGTCTCCCGCCAGTCCACCCGGCCGGGACAGAGCGGGGGCAGCGCAGGAAAGTCCTCTTGCAGGGTGATCTCGTCAAAGCCCAGTTCCTCCCCCGCCGGCCGCAGGGGTACGTCCCGGGCGGCCAGCCAGACCAGGCGCAGGTCCCAGCGGCCGGGGCCCTGGGGCGCCGGGCAGGGCAGCGGCATCCAGGCGCGGCCCCGGGGCGCCAGCGCGGGCAATTCGCCCTCGCCGCCGCCTGCCGGCACGCCGTCCCGCCGCATTTCCCACCGGTAGCGCACCAGGCGGGAGGCGTCGGTGAAGTCCAGCGTGTTGCGCAGCCCGATGCCCTCCTTTTCCCGCCAGGCGCGCACCGGCCGCCAGACGTTTTTCAGTTCCAGCAGGCCGGGATGGGGGGTGCGGTCGGGCGAGACCAGGCCGTCCACGCAGAAGTTCACGTCGTGGGGGAACTCGCCGCTGTCGCCGCCGTAGAGGTACCGCCGCCCGCCGCCGGGGGCGGGGCCCGCGTCGATGGCGTGGTCACACCACTCCCACACGAAGCCGCCCAGCACGCCGGGCTCTTCCAGCATCATGGTCTCGTAGTCCTCCAGGTCGCCGGGGCCGTTGCCCATGGCGTGACAGTACTCCACCAGCAGGAACGGCTTGACGTTGGCCGGGTCGGCCAGCCACCGGCGCACAAAGTCCGGCGGGGTGTACATCCGGCTGAACAGGTGCAGCATACTGTCGTCGTTCACATGGCCGCCGGTCTGGCGCCAGGCGCCCTCAAAGTGGACCAGGCGGGTGGGGTCGTACTCCCGCACCCAGCGACCCGCCTTTTCAAAGGCCGGCCCGTAGCCGGACTCGTTGCCCAGCGACCAGATCAGCACCGACGGGCTGTTTTTGTCCCGGATGACGCAGCGGCGCACCCGGTCCAGGATGAGGCCCTCGAAGGCCGGGTCCTGGGCGAGGAGGCCATAGGAGATCTCGTCGCCGCCGCCGAACACCTCGGTGACGCCGTGGCACTCCATGTCCGCCTCGTCGATGAGGTAGAAGCCGTACCGGTCGCACAGCCGGGCAAACCAGGGGGCGTTGGGGTAGTGGCTGGTGCGGATGGCGTTGACGTTGTGCCGCTTCATCAGCACCAGATCCCGCATGGCCTGCTCCGGCGAGATGGTGAAGCCGGTGACGGGGTCGGAGTCGTGCCGGTTCACCCCGCGCAGCCGCAGCGGCCGGCCGTTGAGCAGCACCTGCCGCCCCTTCACCGCGATGTCCCGCACCCCCACCGGCAGGCAGATGGTCTCCTCTTCGGTGCGCAGGATCAGCCGGTACAGCGCGGGCGATTCCGCGCTCCAGAAGCGGGGCGCGTCCAGGTGGACGATGAGGTCGCTCTCCGCCTCGCCTCGGGCCGCCTCCGCCCCGTCCGGGTCCAGCAGCTGCCACTCCAGGCGGCCCGTGCCGCCGGCCCAGTCCACGCCCACCTGCACCACCGCCCTGGTGTAGCCCTCGCACCCCCAGGTGCGAACGCCCACGTCCCGGATGTGCCGGCGGGGCCGCGCCAGCAGGTACACGTCCCGGAAGATGCCGGACATCCGGAACTTGTCCTGGCACTCCAGATAGGTGCCCACGCTCCATTTGAGCACCAGCACGGCCAGCAGGTTCTCGCCGGGGCGCACAAAGGCGGTGATGTCGAACTCGCTGGTGGAGTGGGACACCTGGCTGTGCCCCACCCGGCGGCCGTTGACCCAGACGTAGTAGAAGCTGTCCACCCCTTCAAAATTCAGGTACAGCCGCCGGGCGCACAGCGCCTCGTCGGCCCGGAAGACGGTGCGGTAGGCACCGCAGGGGTCGGCGTGGGGCACAAAGGGCGGGTCGTAGGGGATGGGATAGCGCACGTTGCTGTACTGGTGCCGGTCCAGCCCCTGCGTCTGCCAGCAGGAGGGCACCGGCATGGGGGAAAATCCGCCGTCGTCAAACCCCGGCTGGCAGAACTCCTCCGGCACGGCGCTGATCCGGTCGTACAGCTTCATCCGCCAGGTGCCGTTCAGCAGGATGAACCGCTCCGAGCTCTCCCGGGGCGCGTCCGGGTCCTGCCCGGGGGCGAAGGGGATGTAATAGGCGCGGTCCGGCTCCACCCCCGCGTGAGGATGGGCAAGGTCTTCAAATTCGTGGCAATGCCGCATGGGCTCGCTCCTTTCGCGCCGCGGCGCGCGGGCCGGGGCGCGCGCCCCGGCCCGGCTGTGCGGTCGGTGTTGATGTCAGCGGTACAGCGGGCCGTAGTGCCGGCAGGCGGCAAAGTCGGCGGCCTCGGTGTCGCTGGTGCCGAAGGCGGCCCAGCTGTGGGGCCGGTAAAGCTTCTCCTCCGGCAGGTTGTGCAGGGCCACCGGGATGCGCAGCATGGAGGCCAGGGTCACAAGGTCGGCCCCCACATGGCCGTAGACGGTCACGCCGTGGTTGGCGCCCCAGTTGGCCATCACGCTGTACACGTCCCGGAAAGCGCCCCTGCCGGTGAGCCGGGGCACGAACCAGGTGGTGGGCCAGGTGCGGTCGGTGCGCAGGTCGATGGGGGTGTGCACCTCGTCGGGCAGGGGGGCGGTCCAGCCCTCGGCCAGCTGCAGCACAGGGCCCACACCCTCCGCGATGTTCACCCGCAGCAGGGTCACGGGCATCTCGGCGGCGCAGCGGAAGTGGCTGGAGAAGCCGCCGCCCCGGAAGTATTCATAATTGGCGCGGCACCAGTCGGTAGCGGTCAAGCAGGCGTTCACGTCCTTTTCGGTCATCTCCCAGAAGGGCTTCATCAGGTGTTCGCCCCGGTCGTTGGTGGCCGCGCCGCTGCCGTCCAGCGCAGTGGCGCCGGAGTTGATGAGGTGGATGAAGCCGTCCTTCGCCACGCCGGCGGGCTTGTGGCCCGTGACCCGCTCGCAGGCCTCGGGGCTCCAGTAGGTGCGCACGTCGTGGAAGCAGGGGGCGGTGCCTGTTACCAGGGTGCCCAGCATCATGGCCACGCCGTTGAGGGTGTCGTTCTCGGTGGCGAAGGGGGTGGGCTGCTTGGGGCCGTTCCAGTCGAAGGTGCTGGCCAGGATGGCCTCGGTGAAGTCGGCGTTGGGCAGCCAGTCGGTCCAGTTGCGCTGGCCCTGGAAGCCGCCGGCCACCGCGTTCTTGCCCAGGGCCTCCTCGTGCCAGCCCATCTCGTCCAGCTTCGGGTTGCCGTACAGGATGTCCCGCATGACCATGGTCATCTTGGTGATGAACTCCCAGTCCTTGTGGGCGGGCACCACCTTCGACCGGGTGATGACCTCGGGCAAATTCTTGCCGGCGTTGCAGTCAAAGCCCTCTTTGCAGTTGGCCCTCACCCAGGCCAGGGCCCGGTCGTACTCCTCGTGGTCGTAAATTTCCAGGGTGATGCGGCGGAGGATCTCGGTCATGTCCACCCACTCGGGCCGGATGCCGAAGTATTTCTGGAACACCGCCGCGTCGCAGTAGCTGCCGGCGATGCCCATGGCCACGCCGCCCAGATTGACGTAGGCCTTGTTCTTCATCCAGCCCACCGCCACGGCGCAGCGGGCGAACCGCAGGATCTTCTCGGCGGCGTCGGCGGGCACGCTGGTGTCGGCGGCGTCCTGCACGTCGCGGCCGTAGATGGAGAAGGCGGGCAGGCCCTTCTGGGCGTGGGCGGCCAGCACCGCCGCCAGGTACACCGCGCCGGGGCGCTCGGTGCCGTTGAAGCCCCACACCGCCTTGATGGTGCGGGGGTCCATGTCGAAGGTCTCGCTGCCGTAGCACCAGCAGCGGGTCACGGTGAGGGTGGCCACCACGTTCTCGGCGGTGAACTTGTCGGCGCAGGCGGCGGCCTCCGCCCCGCCGCCGATGGTGGAATCGGCGATGACGCACTGCACCGGGGTGCCGTCCGGGTAGCGCAGGTTCTCCTCGATCAGGGCCTTGGCGTTGCGGGCCATGGCCATGGTCTGTTCCTCCAGGCTCTCCCGCACGCCGCCCCAGCGGCCGTCGATGGTGGGCCGGATGCCGATCTTGGGATACAGCATTGTTCATTCCTCCTTATGGCTTCACGATGATCTTGTAAAATTCGTATGCCCGGTCCCAGCCGGCCCGCCCGCCGGGGGCGGACCGCTTCACCGGCTCGGAGGCCGCGATGAGGGCGCGGCCCTCCGTCAGGTCTCTCACCTCGCCCAGCGCCGTCAGCTGGAGGAGGATGTTGCCCAGGGCGGTGGCCTCCACCGGCCCGGCGATCACCGGGATGCCGGCGCAGTCGGCGGTCATGCGGCAGAGCAGGCCGTCCTTGGCGCCGCCCCCCAGAACGTGCAGGCTGCTGAAGGTCTTGCCGGTGGCCCGGCTCAGCTGCTCCAGGGCGAAGCGGTATTTGAGGGCCAGGCTCTCGTAGATGCAGCGCATCACCTCGCCCTCCGTTTCGGGAACGGGCTGGCCGGTGCGGCGGCAGAACTCCCTCACCCGGCCGGGCACGTCCCCCGGGGGGGTGAACGCCGGGTCATCCGGGTCGATGAAGCTGCGCAGCGGCGCGGCCGCCAGCGCCAGCTGCTCCAGGTCGGCGTAGGAATAGTCCCGTCCCTCTCGCCGCCACTGGCGGCGGCTCTCCTGGATCAGCCACAGCCCGATGATGTTTTTCAGGTAGTTCACCTTGCCGTTCGCCCCCCGCTCGTTGGAGAGCGCCAGCCGCCGGCTCTGCCCGGTGAGCACCGGCTCGTCCAGCTCGCAGCCCAGCAGGCTCCAGGTGCCGCAGGACAGAAAGGCCGCGTCCCGCCCCGGGGCGGGCAGGGCGGCCACGGCGCACTGGGTGTCGTGCCCCGCCGCCGCGATGACCTTCGCCCCCTTGTACTCCCCCACCACCGTGCCGCTGGCCACCAGCGGCGCGAAGAGGGTCTCAGGGATGGCGAAGGCGCTGAGCACCTGCCGGCTCCAGCCGACGGTGCGCGCGTCCAGCAGCTGGCTGGTGGAGGCGATGGTGGTCTCGCAGGCGTCCGCCCCGCACAGGGCGTGGGCGAACAGGTCGGGCATGAACAGCATCCGCTTTGCCCTGCCCCAGGTCTCCGGCTCCTGCTCCCGCACCGCCAGCAGCTGAAACAGGGTGTTGATGGGCATGATCTGGCTGCCGGTGGCGGCGTAGAGGGCGTCGGCATCCAGGGTGCGCAGCGCCTTTTCCACCATGCCCGCGGTGCGGCCGTCCCGGTAGTGCACCGGGTCCCCCAGCAGCCGGCCCGTTTCGTCCAGCAGGCCGAAGTCCACGCCCCAGGTGTCGAAGGCGACGCTGTCGAAGCGCCCCGCCTTTTCAATGCCCCGGTACACCTGGGCCATCAGGCCGGCAAAGTCCCAGCGGAGGTGGCCGTCCTGCTCCCGGGGGAGGTTGTCGAAGCGGTGGACCTCCTCCCAGGCGAGGCGGCCGCCGTGGTATTCCGCCAGGATGGCCCGGCCGCTGGAGGCCCCGAAGTCAAAGGCCAGAACTCGTTTCATCCGGTCTCTCCTTTCAGCGCAGGCCGTTTTCGAACTTCTTGTAGCCGGGATGCCGGCCGGTGACGCGGTAGAAGCCCCGCAGGTCGATGAGCTTTTGGATGTTCTCCCGGCTGATGTCCACGCTGCCGCCCAGGATGACCGCGTTGATGGTGATCTTGGCCCACAGCTCCAGGCTCTCCATCCGGTAGAACGCGGTAATGACGTCGCTGCCCACCGCCAGAGCGCCGTGGTTTTCCAGCAGCATCACGTCGTGCTCCTCCAGATAGGGCTCGATGGCGTCGGGCACCTCCGGGGTGGAGGGGGTGCCGTAGGGGGTGAGCGGCACGCTGCCGATCACCGCCACGTCCTCGATCATGTTGTACATATCCATCGCCTTGTGGGCCACGGCGAAGCCGGTGGCGCCGGGGGGGTGGGCGTGCAGCACGCTGCCCACGTCGGGACGCTTTTCATAGCAGCGCAGGTGCATTTTGATCTCGCTGGAGGGGCGCAGCCCCTCCGCGCCCTCCAGCACCCGGCCGGCGGCGTCGATGCGCAGCAGCTTGTCGGGGGTGATGAAGCTCTTGCTGATGCCGGTGGGGGTGCACAGGAAGGTGCCGTCCTCCAACCGGGCGGACAGGTTGCCGTCGTTGGCGGCCACCCAGCCCAGCTGCCAGGTCTTCTGGCAGACGTCGCACATCTGTTCTTTCAGGGCTTGCATATCCATGGTATCGCCTCGTCTCCTCTGGTCATTTCTGGTATTTGGGGCTGTCGGCGTAGACCGGCCGCCCCTCGGAATAGATGCCCGGGCGGCGCAGCTGGCCAAAGCCCGTCACCGCCTCCCGGGTGCCGTCCACCGCCGGGTGGGCGTAGGTGTTGTACCAGGTCTGCAGCCGGCTGAGCAGCCGCGCCTGCACGTCGGCGTACTCCGGCCGGCCGGCCAGGTTCTCCCGCTCATCGGGGTCCCGGGTGAGGCAGTAGAGTTCGTGGGGGCCGTAGGGGTAGCGGTGGATGTATTTCCACTGCCGGTCACGGATCATCCGGCTGCTGCCGTACTCGTCCAGGATGACCACATGGTTGTCCCGGTCGGCCCCCTGCAGCAGCACGTCGGCAAAGCTGCGGCCCGGCAGGCCGGCGGGCAGTTCCGCTTTGAGCTCCAGCAGTTCGTTCAGGGTCTGGATGATGTCGTAGTGGCTGCACATGCTCTCCGTCACCCGCCCCTGGGGGATGCGGCCGGGCCAGCTGGCGATGAAGGGCACCTTCACCGCCGTGTCGAACAGGTTGAAGGGGAAGGTGCCGTTGCCCTTGCCCCAGATGCCGTGGTGCCCCATGTTCATGCCGTTGTCGGCGGTGAAGATCACCAGCGTGTTCCCGGTCTGGCCCAGCTGATCCAGCCGGTCCAGCAGGCGGCCCACCCCCGCGTCCATGGCAGAGACGGCGGCGTAGTAGCCCCGCAGCAACCGCCTGCGCTCCTCCCCGGTGCCGCCGGGGGCGGTGGGGATGCGGTTGGGATGGAGCGGCTCGTCGGGGGTGGCGGTGAAGGCGCAGTCCCGGTAGAGATCGATGAACTCCTTCGGGTGCTGGTCCTCGTCCCAGGGGTCGTGGGGGGCGGTGTAGTGCACGCTGACGTAGAAGGGCTGCTCCCGGCCGGACAGCTCGTCCAGATATCCCAGCGCCCGCTCGGTGATGAGGTCGGTGATGTACCGGTCCTCAAAGTGGAGCCGGCCGTCCTCGATCACGTCCGCCTGGTTGTACAGGCAGCCGCCCCGGCCGATGGTATACCAGCGGGAGAAGCCGTGCTGGGGATGCATACTGTCGCCCAGATGCCATTTGCCCGACAGCGCGCAGGCATACCCCCGCTGCGCCAGCAGATCCGGGTAGGTGACAAGGCCCTCCAGATAGCGGATGGGCCGATCCTCGCTGGCGAAGTAGGGGTGGTCCGCCTGGGGGCCCAGGGCCTTTTTGTCCAGGCTGCCGCTGCGGATCCAGTCGTGCACGCCGTGCTGGGAGGGGATGCGCCCCGTCAGGATGGAGGCCCGGGCCGGGCTGCACACGGGGGAGGCGCAGAAGAAGTTTTCAAACCGCACGCCCCGGGCGGCCAGCCGGTCCAGGTTGGGGGTGTGGATGTCGGTGTTGCCGGCGCAGCGCAGCGCCCAGGCGCCCTGGTCGTCGGTCAGGATGAAAAGCAGATTGGGTCGTTGATTCATGCTATCGCCTCGTTGCTCTGTGAAATAGGAAGGGCCGGCAGCCCCGGGGAGCTGCCGGCCCCTGCGGGTCGGTTCAATCGCCGCGGCTCTGCCCACGGCAGAAAAGCGGAGGGATCAGCCGGCCGCGTTGAACTGCGTCAGCTGGTTGTTCACCTCGGCCACCAGGGCTTCGGCGCCGTTGGCGTTGAGCGCCTCCAGGAACTTGGGGATGTACTCGGCGGGATCCACCGAGCCGGTCTCCAGGGAGGGGGCGTACTCGCTGATCACGTTGGTGAGAGCGGCCACCTGGGTCTCCACGGGCACCGCGTCAAAGGTGAAGCCGTTGTTGGGCGAGATGATCGCGGAGTCGTTGTAGGCCTGGAACAGTTCCTCGATGTTGTCGGGGTAGCTGATGTCCCACTTCTGGTTGAAGGGGGTGCCAAACTGCCAGCCGTAGGTGTAATCGTAGCCGTTCTCGGTCAGGGTGCCGCCCATGGTCTTGTCCACCTGGGTGTCGCCCACGGCGGTGTAGTGCACGCCCTCGATGCCGTGGCGGATCAGGGTGCCCACATACTCGTCGGTGTTCAGCAGGTTGATGAACTCCAGGGCCTTCTCGGGATACTCGCTGGCGGAGGAGATGGCCAGCAGACCGCCCATGGCGCTGCGGGTCTCAAACAGAGGGTCCATCAGGGGCACAAAGCCAACGCCGTGGCCGCTGGAAGCGGTCATGGACTCGGCGGTGCCGGGGGCGTACTGGATGAAGTAGGAGAACAGCGCGCCGTTGTTGAAGTCGTTGTCACGGTTGGCGGTGTCGCTGTCGTAGTTCACCGGGTCGCCGCCCAGGTAGCCGGCCTGGTTCCAGCCGCGCACGGTCTGGCAGTAGTTCATGTACTCCTCGCTGGCGTACTGGTTGAACACCGTCTGGCCGGCCATGTCGGCAAAGTTGCCGAACTCGGACACCGCGCCGGCGGCGGGCAGCTTCGGGTTGCCGGTGAGCGACTCATAGGGAGCGGCCATGGGCCAGGCGTTGGTCAGGCCGGAAACGCCCACCACGTCCTTGCCTTCGGCCTTGCTCTTCTCGGCCACGGTGGCCAGCACCTGCGTGTAGTCCGCCAGGGTCTTGACCGCAGTCATGTCAATGCCGTAGGCCTCCGCCATGTCGCTGTTGTAGATGATGCCGCCCTGCCAGCCCATCTCCTTGTAGGAGGGCACGCCGTAGATGGCGCCGTTCACCTTCACGGCGTTCCACTCGGCCTCGGGGATGAAGTCCCAGGTCTCCTTGGCGTACTGGGGCAGCAGCTCGGTGATGTCCATGAAGGCGTCCTTGCCCACGAACTGCAGGTAGTCGGTGGTCCAGTTGGAGGTGAAGCAGATGTCGAAGTACTCGCCCGCATTGATCAGGTTGGGCATCTTCTCCTTGTAGTCCGGGTTGGCCATGACCTTGTAGTCGATCTCCACGCCGATCTTCTCCCGGGTGTACTCGTTCAGCGCCTGGATGACCTTGTCGGTATCGGCGGCCACCGGGTTGATGGACATATACCAGGTCAGGGTGGTGATCTCCTGGCCCGCGGCGGAGCCGGAGCCCGCGGCGGAGCCGGCGGCGCCGCCCGTGCCGCCGCAGCCTGTGAGCATGCCCGCAGCCAGCGCGGCGGCGGCGCCCAGCGCCATGAATCGTTTGATCGCTTTTTTCATAATGTGCCTCCTTCAATATGTATCTCTGTGCATCGCGCCCTGCGGGACGCGAATTTCAAACCAAGGATCGCTCAGCCCTTCACGCCGCCCACCGTCAGACCTTTTACAAAGTATTTCTGGAAGAAGGGGTAGGCCAGCAGAATGGGCAGCACCACCAGCACGGTCAGGGCCATGCGGCCGCTGTCGGTGGGGGCGTTGGCCGCCATCTCGGCGTATTCCAGGGCGTTTGCCGAGGACTGTTTCATGAATTCCAGGCTGTTCTGCATGCTCCACAGCAGCGTCTGCACCGGGTACTTTTTCTGGTCGATGATGTAGAGCATCCCCAAAAACCAGTCGTTCCAGTAGGCGATGGTGGTGAACATCCCGATGGTGGCCAGCCCCGGCTTGGACAGGGGCGTCACAATGCGGAAAAAGGTTTTGAACTCCCCCGCGCCGTCGATGCGGGCGGCCTCAATGATCTCCATGGGGATGCTCTTGTAGAAGGTGCGCAGCACGATCACATAGAACGCGTTCAGCGACATGGGGAAGATCAGCGCCCCCAGGCTGTCGCCCAGGCCGAGCAGCTGGGTGTTGACCATATAGGTGGCCACGATACCGCCGTTGAACAGCATGGTGAAGAGCATCAGCAGGGTGAACAGCCGGTTGTAGGCGTAGTCGGACCGGCTGAGCACATAGGCGAACATGGCGGTGATGATGAGGCTGAACAGGGTGCCCGCCACCGTGACGAAGACGGTGATGCCGTAGGAGCGCACCAGCTGGTCGCCCAGGCGGAAGAAGAAGCGGTAGGCGTCCAGGCTCCAGCCGCTCGGGAAAAAGCTGTACCCGTTCTGGAAGATGCTCTGCTCGCTGCTGAAGGACACGATCACCACCAGCAGCAGCGGCAGCACACAGGCCAGAGTCCAGATCAGAAAGATCACATTGAGCACCCGGTCAGTGGTCTTGGAGATGCGGTTGATGGCAAGGTCGCCATCTTCCTCCTCCCGCGGGCGCCGTTTGAATTTCAGCATGGTTTTTCCTCCTTGTCAGAACAGGGCGCTGTCCGGCTCGATGCGGCGCACCACCAGGTTGGCGCCCACCACCAGCACAAAACCCACCACCGACTGATACAGGCCGGCCGCCGCGGCCATGCCCACGTTGCCGGTCTCCTTCAGCGCCCGATACACATAGGTGTCGATGACCTGGGTGACGGGGTACAGCGGGCCGGAATCCCGGGGCAGCTGGAAGAACAGGCCGAAGTCAGCGTAGAAGATGCGGCCGATGGCCAGGATGGTCAGCACGATCATCATGGGCTTGAGGCAGGGCAGGGTGATGCGGCGGATCTGCTGCCACTTGGTCGCGCCGTCGATGATGGCCGCCTCATAGTAGTCGTTGGAGATGCCCGTCAGGGTGCTGATGTACATCACCGTGGAATAGCCAACGGTCTTCCAGATTTGGAAGAATGTCAGGATGAAGGGCCACTTGCCAGGCTCGGCGTACCAGTTCACCCCCGCGAACCCGAAGTAACTCAGCAGGTGGTTGAACAGGCCGTCGTCCACGCTGAACAGGGAGAAGGCCATGAAGGAGACCACCACCCACGACAGAAAGTAGGGTGCCATGAAGATGGTCTGGTAGATCTTGGCCCGCCGCTTGCGCAGCAGTTCGCTCAGGCCAATGGCCATGGCCACCGCCAGGATCAGGTCCATCACGATGAACAACGCGTTGTACAGGATCGTGTTGCGGGTGATGACCCAGGCGTCGGAGGTCTTGAACAAAAACTCGAAGTTTTGCAGCGCCACCCAGTCGCTGCCGAAGATGCCCTTGCGCACGCTGAAGCGCTTGAAGGCCAGCAGCAGGCCGGACATGGGCAGATAGCGGAACAGGAACATCACTACCAGCGCCGGCAGCGCCATGATGGTGAGCGGCAGATTCTTTTGGAACGTTCGCAGGAATCCCGATCTTCTGCGCGCGGGTTTGGTGCGCCGTGCGGTCTGTTTCATAAAAGGCTCCTCCTCACTGCCGTGTCTCGCGGCCGGGTTTTGGCTACGAATTTATTATAAACGTCGCCTGTGCGGCGCCACAACGCTACAAATTTTAAGTGGTGTGCAATTTTTTTAGGTGGATTTGCCCCCGGGCGTTTTTCGCCCGGCAGCGGAGCGAAAAACGAGATTTTTGCGCAAGTCATAGTCTTCGGCGAGAAAAATGTGATATACTGGGGCCGAACGGACCAGGTCGTCCGTGTTTTTGCGGAGAAAGGAGATGTGCCCATGAAGGTACTGCTGGTGGATGACGATCCCCTTGCGCTGGAGGGCATCCAGCGAATGCTGCACTGGGAGGCCTTCGACGGCGAGCTGGCCGGCTGCGCCGCCAGCGGCGAGGCGGCGTTGGCGCTGCTGGAAGCGGAGCGGCCGGACGTGGTGATCTCGGACATCCGGATGCCCGGCATGGACGGGCTGGACCTGGCGCGGCATATTTATGAGCGTTTCCCCAACACCCGGATGATCCTGGTCAGCGGCCACGGGGAGTTTGCCTACGCCCAGCGGGCGCTGCAATATCAGGTGACGGATTACCTGCTCAAGCCCATCACCCGCGCCAAGCTGAACAGCCTGGAGGAAAAACTGGCCGCCATCCAAAAGGAGATGACCGCCGACGTGCCCCCCTGGTACGCCGGCGACGAAGAGCTTCGCACCCGGGTGGGCGAGGCGCTGTACAAAGGGGACATGGCCGCCATCGGGGAGCTGCTCATCCGGCCGGACGTGTTCCGCGCGCTGTGCGGCCGGCGGGACGTGCTGGGCATCCAGCTGCTGAACTACCTGTTCGTCTACCAGGAAGAGCTGGGCAAGGACCGGGACTGCCTGGACGCGCTGCGTCAGAAGGCCCTGGCCGAATACTGGGCGCTGAGCACCGCCGGCGAGCGCCGGGCCTATCTGGCGGCCCGCTACTATGACCTGATGGAGTACGCTGCGGCCCGCAAAGGGGAGTACGCCAACCCCATCGTCAGCTTCTGCCTGCAGGCCATCGAGCAGAACTACGCCGACTCCAACTTCAACATTTCCAATCTGGCCGACACGCTGCACCTCTCGCTGCCCTATCTGAGCACCGTGTTTAAAAACGCCACCGGCCAGAACGTGAGCAGCTATCTCGCCGCCCGGCGGCTGCGGCAATCCCAGACGCTGCTGCGGGACGCCTCCATCCCCATTCGGGAGGTGTGCTTCCTGTGCGGCTACGACGACCCCCGTTACTTTGCAAAGCTGTTCAAAAAGCACGCCGGCATGACTCCCAGTGAATTTCGCAACCTGTACGCGGCGGGCGGCCCGCCGCCCGCCGGGAAGGAGCAGCCATGAGCATCACCAAGCGGACCTTTCTGAGCATCTGCGGGCTGTTCTGCCTGGTGCTGCTGGCGCTGAACGCCGCCACCTATCTTTTGTTCCGCTTCTCCATCACCCGGCAGCTGATCACCTCCCAGGAGGCGGTGACGGAGGCCAACGTACAATTGAGCTATGTGTTCACCCAGACCACCGACAAGCTGATCTATCGCTACACCAGCGACGCCGAACTGGGCGAATTGCTCAGCCGCGCCGTGGGGCGGGACCCGCTGGATGATCTGAACACCAAGGTCCTGCTCAACAGTCGCATGGCATATCATCTGAACGCGGAAAACCTTCTGTTGAACAACGGGTTCCGCATGGAATTGTATCTGGACCCGGAACTGCCGGTGAGCGGGCTGTTCGCGCCCGACAACACTATCCCCAACGTGAGCCGGGTGTTCAGCGGCGCGGCGGTAGCCGACCAGGAGTGGTACCAAACCGTGCGGGAGGGCAATGGACGCTATATCTTTCTCAGCAGTGACCAGACCCGGCTGTGCTTCGCCTCCAAATTGCAGAACAGCGCCTACACCGGCGCCCATCGCAAGGAGGGTGTGGGCGTGCTGCTGGGCAGCCTTCCGCTGGACCGGCTGCCCCGGCTGCTCTCCCTGTTTCCCCTCACCGAAAACAGCGGGTTTCTGCTGCTGAACGGCCAGGGCCAGCAGGTGTTCCGTTCCGAAGACCTGGCAGACCTGCCTTCCGCCGACGGGCTGTCGGTGCCCGGCGCCGCCAGCAGTGAACTGACCCTGGGCGGCCAGCAATTCCTCTGCACCGCCGCCGATCTGGAGTGGGGGCTGCGGCTTGTTTTTCTGACCCCCTACGCCGACATCACCCGCCAGGTGTGGGAGATGATGTCCCCCTACATCTTCTGTTCGGCCGTCTTTCTGGTGCTGGGCATCCTCACGTCGCTGGTGCTCTCGGCCCAGGTCTCCCGGCCGGTGGTGCGGTTCACCCGCAAGCTGGAGGCCATCCAGGATACCCGCAGCGTACGTCCGGAAAATTTCGAGCCCCGGGGCCCGCGGGAGATCCGCCAGCTCAACCGCAGCTTCGGCCAGCTGATCGGCCGCGTCAACGCCCTGATCGAGGAGGTGACCCGCAAGGAGGACCAGCGCCGGGAGAGTGAACTGCGGGCGCTGCAGGCGCAGATCAACCCCCACTTCATGCTCAACGCCATGAACGCGGTGAACTATATGGCCCTGGCCCGGGGCGAAGACGACATCGCCGCCACGGTGGATTCCATCGCCAGCCTGATGCGGTACAGCATCACCGAGCCGGACCGCCTCGTGACCATGGCCACGGAGCTGGACAATATCCGGGAATACATCGCGGTGTATGTGCTGCGCTTCCGGCAGGACATCCGGCTGGAGCTGCTGCCCGGCCTGGACGCCTCTCAGGTGGTCATCCCCAAGTTCACGCTGCAGCCGCTGGTGGAGAACTCCATCCGCCACGGCATCACCCGGCAGGACCCGGGGATCGTCATCCGCATCCGGGCGCTGGAGACAGCGGAGGGGGTCTGCGTTGAGGTGACGGACACCGGCCGCGGGGCGGACGCCCGGCTGCTCAACGACTACCTGGACTACCGGGACGTGGAGTTGAACGTGACCCACGGGTTCGGCATCCGGAACGTGAACGAGCGGCTGCAGCTGCGCTTTGGCGCCGGCAGCCATCTGCGCTACAGCAACTATGAGAATGGCCGGCTGTTGGCCCGTCTCACCCTGCCAAGGGCTGCCTGCCCCGATTCCCCCGACTTGACGTCCCTGACTTGACGTCCCTTTTCTCACGCCCTGTCTCCCGGTCCCGCCTGTTGGCGGGGCCGGGAGACAGGGCGTTTTCGGGCAAAAAATTGCACCGGATATAAAAGAATTCCCCCTTTGCGGCGGCGGACGCCTCCCGTATAGTAAAAGGGAGGAAACACACCCCACAGGAAAGGATCTTGCGAACATGAAAAAAGAGATCGTGGCCAACGGCGTCCACAATTACACCCCGCCGGAAGAGTACGTTCCGCCCCGTTCCGAGCGGGTGCGGGAACACCTGGAATGGTTCATGGGGCTCAAGCTGGGCTTTATGATGCACTGGGCCCCCGGCTGCCAGCTGGGCACCTATGAAAGCTGGCCGCTGAGCGACGGCGACGCTGCCTGGAGCCAGGAGGACTTCACCTGGGCCGACGCGGAGACCTGCAAGCGGCAGTACCGGCAGGCGAACCGCACCTTTAACCCTGTCAAGTTCGACCCGGCTGGCTGGGCGAAACTGGCCCGGGAGTGCGGGTTCCGGTATCTGCTGTTCACCACCAAGCACCACGACGGCTTTTGTATGTTCGACACCGACACCACCGACTACAAGATCACCGGGCCCGACTGCCCGTTCCACAGCGATCCCAACGCGGATGTGGTGGGGGCGCTGTACCGGGAATTCCGGCGGCAGGGTCTGGCCATCTCCACCTATTTTTCCAAGCCGGACTGGAACAGCCCCTTTTACTGGGCGCCGCAGTTCGGCCCCGCCCCCACCCGCAACGTGAATTACGACGTGCAGGAGCACCCGGAGCTGTGGGAGGAATACGTCCGGTTCACCCACCGGCAGATCCGGGAGCTGTGCACCCGCTACGGCCAGATCGACGTGCTCTGGCTGGACGGCGGCTGGGTGCGCCCGGACAACCTGGGCCAGGACATCCGCTTGGGCGAGATCGTGGAGGAATTGCGCGCCGGCCCGCAGCCGCAGATGATCGTCTGCGAGCGCACCTGCGGCGGCGAGTATGAGAACTTCATCACCCCGGAAAAGACCGTGCCCGACACGGCGCTGTCGGTGCCCTGGGAGACCTGCACCACGGTGGGCGAAAAGTTCTCCTTCCATTACACCGACCGGTTCAAGAGCGGCCGGGAGCTGGTGCACCTGCTGCTGGACGTGGTGAGCAAGGGCGGAAACCTGGCGCTGAATCTGGCGCCCCAGCCGGATGGCGCGCTGCCCGCCCCCGCCGTGCGCTCGCTGCGGGAGATGGGCGCCTGGCTGAACCTTTTCGGGGATGGGATCTACGGCACCCGCATCTGCGCCCCGTTTTTCGAGGATCGGCTGTTCTACACCCAAAAGGACGGGGAGGCCTTTGCCTTCTTCCGGTACGATGAGCTCCCCCGCCTGCCGGACCGGCTCACCCTGCACCTGGATCTGCCGGTGAAACAGGCGTTCTGCATGCGCACCGGCGAGCCGCTGCACCTCCGCGCCACCGGCGAAGGGCTGGTGCTGGATCTGCGGGAGGTGCCCATGGGCGGCGCCTTCTACGCGGAGGGCTTCCGGCTGGCGCTGGCCTGAGCGGGCGGCGCCGGGCACAGTATTCTGCCCCGGCAGACCTTCCCCAAAAACGGCCGCCCATCGGGCAGCTGCCGGTTCCAGGACAGTTGAACGCGGCCGGGAACCACCGTTCCTTTGCGGCATCCGCTTTCTCCTTTCGGGCTGCTGCGCGCCATCGGGCATATCATTCGGCCGGGCCCGCAAAATGGCGGGAGTGTGACTTGATGTTTCAAGTCTCACTCCCGCCATTTTGTTTTGCTGTCTGCCGTTTTTGCGGTAGCATAGATTTACCCACTATAAAAAAAGGAGACAGTATGATGACCAATCACAGCCTGCTGAGCGCCTATTTTGGGTACTGCGCATTGCAGAAGAACCTGGACGCCAAGACCCTGAAAGCCTACCGCACCGACCTGGAGCAGTTTTCCGGTTGTCATCCCCATCTGGTCGACGTTTCCCGCGCTGATATGGAGCGGTATATCGAACAGCTGATGCGCCACTGGAAGGTTTCCACCGTAAAGCGGAAAATCGCCTCACTGAAAGCCTTTTACAGCTACCTGGTCTATGAGGATTTTTTGAAACACAGTCCTTTTGACAAAATACAGCTGCGGATCCGACAGGAAGCGCTTTTGCCGCGCACGATAGACCGGGGAGCCCTGGCATCCATCTTTTCCGCCGCGTATGCCGAACTGCGGGCCGCTCGATCCCGCTCCGCCAGAATGATCGCGCTGCGCGACGTGGCCGTGCTGGAGCTTTTGTTCGCCAGCGGTGTGCGTGTTTCGGAGCTTTGTTCCATCACCTGCGACCGCCTGAATCTGGACGAACAGGTGGTTTTGATCCACGGAAAAGGGAATAAGGAGCGCCGCATTTACCTCTCGTCGGCGGCGGTAATAAATGCGCTGCTGGCCTATTCGGCCGTGCGGACGCCCCGCAAGGATGGCGAACCGTTCTTTTTCTTGAATCGGGACGGCCGCCGTCTGTCAGAGCAGTCGGTGCGGAGGATCATTGACCGATGCACAAAGCTGACCGGCCAGCCCGGCCACTTCACACCGCACATGTTCCGGCACTCGTTTGCGACCTACCTGTGGGATGCCTGCGGCGATCTGTATGAGGTGAAGGAGATCCTGGGGCACAGTTCCATCAAGACGACAGAGCGGTATGTCCACGCGGGCTTTGAACGACAAAAGAAAGTTCTTTCTGCTATGCACCCCAGAGAAAATCTCAAATTCAGAACGTGACCCCGAAAGGCATCCTTTTGTCAGCTGACGCCGCTTTGGTCCGCAGAGAAATGATGGATAATCTCTAATTATCCTTCACTATAGAGCTGTTTTGGAGATGTCATTATGGTTGAAGATCAAGTGCATAAACTTGCTCAGGCCAACTATTCCGATTCAGATT
>DSLFC04102__coassemble_840_pt1 | contig 25901 bp, 21 predicted proteins | sample DSLFC04102__metabat2_high_PE_037 | metagenome-assembled genome bin DSLFC04102
CAGCCTTGAGGCCGTACTTCTTGCGCTCCTTCATACGAGGATCGCGGGTCAGGAACCCGGCCTTCTTCAGGGCGGGGCGCAGGTTCTCGTCGTACTGCAGCAGGGCGCGGGACAGGCCGTGACGGATGGCGCCGGCCTGGCCGGAAACGCCGCCGCCGTTCACGCGGACCACGATGTCGAACTTGCCTTCCACCTCGGCCACCGCCAGAGGCTGACGGACGATCAGCTTCAGGGTCTCCAGACCAAAGTAATCGTCGATGTCACGGTCGTTGATGGTGATCTTGCCGGTACCGGTGTAGACGCGAACGCGGGCAACGGAATTCTTACGACGACCGGTGCCGTAGAAATAAGGTTTCGTCTCGTACATATTCTATTGCCTCCTATTAAAACTCGTAGACTTCGGGCTTCTGGGCGGCGTTCTGGTGCTCAGCGCCCTTGTAGCAGCGCAGGCGGGTCATGGCCTTGGCGCCCAGGGTGTTGGCGGGGATCATGCCCTTCACCGCAACGTACATGGCCTTGTCGCTGTTCTCCGCCATCAGGGTCTTATACTGGGTCTCCTTCAGGCCGCCGATCCAGCCGGAATGGGTGCGGTAGTACTTCTTTTCCAGCTTCTTGCCGGTCAGCACCGCCTGGTCGCAGTTGATGATGATGACATGGTCGCCGCAATCCACATTGGGGGTGAAGGTGACCTTGTTCTTGCCGCGCAGCAGCACGGCGGCTTTGGCGGCAACGCGGCCGAGGGGCTTGCCCGCGGCGTCGATCACATACCACTTGCGCTCGGTCTGGGCGGGTTTGGCGAGAGTAGTGCTCATTTGCTGTTCCTCCTGATTTTCTTTTCGTGCCAAAAGGCGCGTGAATGCAGTTTGGCGCACATCGGCGCAAGGTTGATTATACCCGAAAGGCAAAGCCGCGTCAAGCACTTTTTTTGATTATTTTGATTTAATCCTGTCTCGCTCTTTTATTCTCTCTCATGCTCTTTCATTCTCTCGTTCTCTCACTTTCTGTTTTTTCAAAAAATTTTGCGATGTTTGTGCAGATTGCCCTGTGTGTGGTATAATGGCCGCAGAGTGCCTGCCCGCCGGTTATGGAAGGGCGCGCTTTATAATACTAATAAAAGAGGTGAGGGCTGGGTGCAGCGTCTGGAAGGGCTGATGCGCAAGGCCATTCAGGAATATGGCATGATCGCCCCCGGGGACCGGGTGTGCGTGGGGGTGTCCGGCGGAAAGGACAGCGTGGCCCTGACGGTGGGCCTGGCCCGCCTGCGGGAGTATCTGGGCATTCCCTTTGAGGTGGTGGCGGTGAGCCTGGACCCCCAGTTCGGCGGCACGAGTGCCGATTATGCCCCGCTGGAAAAGCTGTTCGCGGAATACAAGGTGGAATACCACATCCGCCGCAGCGAGATCGGCCATGTGGTGTTCGATCTGCGCAAAGAGAAAAACCCCTGCGCCCTCTGCGCCAAGATGCGCCGGGGCCTGTTGCACAACACCGCGAAGGAGCTGGGCTGCAGCCGGGTGGCGCTGGGGCACCATCTGGACGACGCGGTGGAGACCTTTTATATGAACCTGTGGGGCGAGGGGCGGCTGGGCTGCTTTTCGCCGGTGACCTGGCTGAGCCGCAAGGAGCTGTATCTCATCCGGCCCATGGTGCTGGCCACCGAGGCCGAGGTGCGCCGGGCGGTGAAGGAACTGGACCTGCCGGTGGTGAAGAGCGCCTGCCCGGCGGACGGCGCCACCCGCCGCCAGGAGATGAAGGAATATGTGGCCGGCATGGCCAAAAAGGACCCGGCTTTCCGCCAGAAGATGCTGGGGGCGCTGCAGCAGTCCGGCCTGGACGGCTGGGCCCCCCTGCCCGGCACCGAAGGGCGCAGCGCCCGGCGGTGAGCCGGCCCATTTCGCCGCCAGCGGGCGGCAAGCGAGGTGTTACCATTGGAGTTTGAAAAGCACTGCTGGGCCGAGGTGGACCTGGACGCCCTCACCCACAATTTTAAACTCATCGCGGCCCACGCCGCCCCCGCAAAGGTGTGCGCGGTGGTGAAGGCGGGGGCCTACGGCCACGCCGACGGCATGGTGTGTCAGGCGCTGCAGGCCGCCGGGGCCGCGTGGTTCGCGGTGAGCTGCCTTGCCGAGGCGCTGCACCTGCGCGCCGGCGGGGTGACGGGGCAGATCCTGATCCTGGGGCACACCGACCCCGCCTGGGCCGCCGATCTCATCGTCCACGACCTGACCCAGGCGGTGTTCAGCGGCGAGTACGCCCGCGCTTTGAGCGACAAGGCCCTGGCCGCCGGCGGCCGGGTGAAGGCCCACCTGAAGGTGGACACCGGCATGGGCCGGCTGGGCTTTGACGCCCGCAGCGAGGCACACATTGACGCCTGCGTGGCCGCTTTGGCGGACTGCTGCGCCCTGCCGGGCCTCGATGTGACGGGGGCGTTCCAGCACTTCGCGGTGGCGGACAGCCACGCCGCCGAAGACATTGCCTACACCGCCGGCCAGCACCACCGCTTTGTGCGGGTGCTGGAGGGGCTGAAACGCCGGGGCGTTGCCATCGGCGTCGCCCACTGCTGCAACTCGGCGGCCCTCACCGAACACCCCGAGTGGGGCATGGACCTGGTGCGGCCGGGCATCATCCTCTACGGCTGCGATGCCAGCGACGAGGTGCACTTCGAGGGCCTGCGCCCGGTGCTGCGCCTCAAGGCCCGGGTGAGCCAGGTGAAGGAGATCGAGGCGGGCCAGTCGCTGAGTTACGGCCTGCTCTACACCGCTCCCGGTCCCCGGCGGGTGGCCACCCTCTGCGTGGGCTACGCCGACGGCTACCCCCGCAGCCTGACCAACAAAGGCGTGTGCAGCATCCACGGCCAGAGCGCCCCGGTGATCGGCCGGGTGTGCATGGACCAGCTGATGGTGGACGTGACCGGGCTGGAGGGCGTGGACGCCGGCGACGAGGCCTGCGTCTTCGGCGGGCCGGGCTGCGACACCATCGAGGAGGTGGCCCGCAAGGCGGGCACCATCCCCTACGAGATCATGTGCGCGCTGGCGCTGCGGGTGCCCCGGGTGTATCTGCGGGGCGGCGAGGCCGTGGGCCTGGCGGACTATCTGAATCAGACGACCTTTTGACACATCGGGAGGAAAGAACATGAACAGGCTGCTTGTGGTAGTGGACTACCAGAAGGATTTTGTGGACGGCGCGCTGGGCTATGCCGGCGCGGAGCGGCTGGAACAGCCGCTGCTGGAGGCGGTGCAGCGGGCGCTGGCGGCGGGCTGGAAGGTGCTCTTCACCCGGGACACCCACGCCGACGACTATCTGAACACCCGGGAGGGCCGCTTTCTGCCGGTGCCCCACTGCATCGCGGGCAGCGAGGGCTGGCATCTCTACGGCTCCCTGGCGCAGTTTGAGACGATGGACAACGAGAACGTCGCCTTTGTGGACAAGCCCACCTTTGGCAGCATGGACCTGCCCGGGGCGGTGGAAGCGCTGTGCGGCGGCGAGCCGGAGGAGATCGCCCTGTGCGGGGTGGTCACCAACATCTGCGTGGTGAGCAACGCGGTGGTGCTGCACTCGGCCTTTCTGTCCAGCACCATCACCGTGCTGAAGGACCTGTGCGGCACCTCCGACGCCGCTCTGGGCCAAAAGACCTTTGACCTGCTGGCCGGCATGGGCTACAATGTGATCTGACACCTGATTTTTGGAGGGGACCTGATTGTCGAAGAAGAACATCCGCAATTTCTGCATCATCGCCCACATCGACCACGGCAAGAGCACCCTGGCCGACCGCATCCTGGAAAAGACCCACAGCGTGGATGAGCGCCAGATGGAGGACCAGCTGCTGGACAACATGGAACTGGAGCGGGAGCGGGGCATCACCATCAAGGCACGGGCGGTGACCCTGCACTACACCGCCCGGGACGGGCAGGACTACGAGTTCAACCTCATCGACACCCCGGGCCATGTGGACTTCGGCTACGAGGTGAGCCGGAGCCTTGCCGCCTGCGAGGGCGCGGTGCTGGTGGTGGACTCCACCCAGGGGGTAGAGGCTCAGACGCTGGCCAACACCTACCTGGCGCTGGAGCACGACCTGGAGCTGGTGCCCATCCTGAACAAGATCGACCTGCCCAGCGCCGAGCCCGACCGGGTGGCCAAAGAGGTGGAGGACGTGATCGGCCTGCCCTGCCTGGACGCGCCCCGGGTGAGCGCCAAGATGGGCATCGGCATCGAGGACGTGCTGGAAAGGGTCATCACCGATATCCCCGCCCCCAAGGGGGACGAGACGGCGCCGCTGAAAGCCCTGATCTTTGACAGCGTCTACGACAGCTACAAGGGGGTTATCGTCTACATCCGGGTGTTCGAGGGCACGGTGAAGCCCGGCGACACGGTGCGGATGATGGCCACCGGCGCGGAGTTCACCCTGGTGGAGGTGGGCCGGATGGGCGCCACCAGCCTGATGCCCTGCGACAAGCTGGAGGCGGGCGAGGTGGGCTATCTCACCGCCAGCATCAAGAACGTGCGGGAGACCCGGGTGGGCGACACCGTGACCCTGGCGGAAAACCCCACCCCCGAACCGCTGCCCGGCTACCGCAAGGTGACGCCGATGGTGTTCTGCGGCATCTACACGGTGGACGGCGCCAAGTACCCCGACCTCAAGGACGCGCTGGAAAAGCTGCAGCTGAACGACGCGGCTTTGAGTTTTGAGCCCGAAACCAGCGCGGCGCTGGGCTTTGGCTTCCGGTGCGGTTTTCTGGGCCTGTTGCACCTGGACATCATCACCCAGCGGCTGGAGCGGGAGTTCGACCTGGACCTGATCACCACCGCCCCCAGCGTGGAGTACCGCTTCACCCTCACCGACGGCACGGTGCTGACCATCGAGAACCCGTCGGACTACCCCGACCCCGCCCGCATCGCCAAGCAGGAGGAGCCCTTTGTGGACGCCCATCTCTACACTCCCTCGGAGTATGTGGGCAGCCTGATGGACCTGTGCCAGGACCGGCGGGGCACCCTGATCGACATGAAGTATCTGGACGCCGACCGGGTGGACCTGCACTACGAGCTGCCCCTGGGCGAGATCGTCTATGACTTCTTCGACGCCATCAAGAGCCGCAGCCGGGGCTACGCCAGCTACGACTACGAGATGAAGGGCTTTAAAGAGAGCAAGCTGGTGAAGCTGGACATGCTGCTCAACGGCGAGATGGTGGACGCGCTGAGCATGGTGGTGCACGCGGACAAGGCCTACGCCAAGGGCCGCCGGCTGGCCGAGCGGCTGAAGGAGAACATCCCCCGCCAGATGTTCGAGATCCCCATCCAGGCGGCCATCGGCGGCAAGGTCATCGCCCGGGAGACGGTGAAGGCCATGCGCAAGGACGTGCTGGCCAAGTGCTACGGCGGCGACATCACCCGCAAGAAAAAGCTGCTGGAAAAGCAGAAGGAAGGCAAAAAGAAGATGCGCCGCCTGGGCAGCGTGGAGCTGCCCAGCGAGGCCTTTACCGCCGTGCTCAAGCTGGACGAGAACTGAGCCCCCGGGCGATTTGCCCCGCGCGGCCATCCGTGCTTGCGCGGCAGCGCCCCGAAAATACACGCAAAAAGGGCCGCCCCGACGGGGCGGCCCTTTCATTTTCGCAAGATCAGTTGCGGCTGCGGGAGAAGATGCGCAGGATGTAGAGGAACAGGTTGATGAAGTCCAGATACAGTTCCAGCGCCGAGAACACCGAGGCCTTTTTCGCCAGTTCCGGGTTGCCGGCGTAGGCGAAGTAGGCGGCCTTGATCTTCTGGGTGTCGTAGGCGGTGTAGCAGGCGAAGATGATGATGCCCAGGCAGCACAGCAGGATGTTCACCCCGCCGATGAAGATGCCCACCACGCTGACGATGAGCATGGCGATGAGACCGAAGAACAGCGGCTTTGCCCAGCCGGACAGGTCCTGCTTGGTGAGGTAGCCGTAGGCGGCCATGATGCCGAAGTAGAGGGCGGTGGCGCCGAAGGCCAGCACCAGGTCGAACATCTGGTAGAGGTAGAAGTAGCAGCTGAACACCGCGCCGTTGAGCGCTGCGTAGAGGAAGAACATCCCCCGCGCCGTGCTCACGCCGATCTTGTGGGTGCGGGCGCTCATGCCCACCACCACCGCGATCTCGGCGATGGCCAGGCCCAAAAAGAGGATGGGGCTGCGCAGCAGCAGGATGCCGATGCCGCTGGTGTAGCCCGCCAGCGCCACCAGGAAGGTGACCATCAGGCCGGCGAACATCCAGCCGAAGGTCTTGGCGGTGTACTCCGACAGGGTCTCGTAGCGGGCGTGGGTGTTGAACACGCCGTCCGGCCCCTGGGTCGCGTAAAATGTATTGTTTTCGGGCTCAAAGCCCGGTCCATAGGGTTCATTCATGGAATCATTCCTCCTTTTGCCCTATTATATCCTATAGTATAGCGGGATTTGTAAACAAAATCAAAATAATTTATAATAGCCTGTGAAACCTTTGTGTAAAGGAGGCGCGCCATGCGTTTCGGCCTCTATCTCCACATCCCCTACTGCCTGGCCAAGTGCCGCTACTGCGATTTCTACTCCGCCGGGGCCAGCCGCGCCGTGCCCGACGAGTATGTGGACGCCCTCATCGCCCGGATGGCGGCGATGTGCCCCGGGCGGCCGGAAACGGTGTACTTCGGCGGCGGCACTCCCAGCCTGCTCTCCCCCGCCCAGGCGGCCCGGCTGGTGAACGCCGCCGACCCCCTGCCCGGCGCGGAGATCACCCTGGAGGCGAACCCCGAGACGGTGGACGAGGCAAAGCTGGCGGGCTTTCGCGCCGCCGGGGTGAACCGGCTGAGCCTGGGGGTGCAGACGGCAAACGACGAAAGCCTTGCCCGCCTGGGCCGCCCCCACACCGCCGTCCAGAGCCGCGCGGCCCTGGCCGCGGCCCGGAAGGCCGGCTTTGAGAACATCACCGGCGACATCATGCTGGCCCTGCCCCAGTATACGCGGGAGGAGTTTGACCGCACCCTGGCCCTGCTGGCCGAGGGGGGCGCGGCGCACATCTCGGCCTACCTTTTGAAAATCGAGCCGGGCACCGTCTTCGGCAAAAATCCCCCGCCGGGACTGCCGAACGAGGACGAGGCGGCGGATTTTTATCTGTACGCGGTGGAGCGGCTGGCGAAGGCGGGCTACGCCCAGTATGAAATAAGCAACTTCGCCCGCCCCGGCTTTGAGGGCAAACACAACCTCATCTACTGGGACTGCCGGGATTACCTGGGCCTGGGCCCCGCCGCGGCCAGCTGCATGGAGGGCCGGCGCTTTTCCTTCGGGCGCAGCACCCGGGGGTTCCTGGCCGGGGCGGCCCCCGCGGAGGAGGGCGAATGCACCGGGGCGGACTACATCATGCTGCGGCTACGGCTGGCCGAGGGGCTGCGGCTCTCCCTTTTGAGAGAGCGATACGGGCTTGCCTTTGACGAAGGCCGCCTTGCTTTCATTCGCCGGTGCGTCGCGGCGGGCTACGCCCTCTTTGACGGCGACCACCTGGCCCTGACCCCGAAGGGGATGCTGGTGCAGAACAGCATCCTCACCGAACTTCTGCCGTGAGGCGAAACTCGCATAAAGGAAAGGCCGTGGGGCACCCCCCACGGCCTTTTGTGTTTGGTGTTTCTCGGAAGGCGTCAGCCTCAGTCCTGCCACTTGTCGCAGAGGGCTTCCACCTGGCTGGCAAAGCGGGCCAGCTCCTTGTTGGCGTGGCCCTCTTTGGCCTTGATGATGTGCAGCAGGCGGTTGCCCGCGTCCAGCAGGCGGCGGAACACCGGGTTCTCCCGCTTTTTGCCGCCGGTCTCGGCCTTTTCGATGCGCCGGGTGTTGCCCACCGCCAGGCAGCTGCCGGTGACAAGGTCGTACTGGGCGCCGTTGTAGGGCGCCACGGCGGCAAGGCCCAGCTCCGAGCGCAGACGATTCGCGAAGATGTCGCACACCTCGTCCTCGCCGTGGGTGACGAACACCGTGCGGGGCTTGGGGTCGAAGTTCTTCACCCAGTTCAAAAGGCCCTCGTTGTCCGCGTGGCCGGACACGCCCGCCAGCACCAGCACCTTGCAGCGCACCTCGATGGTCTCGCCGAAGAGTTTCACCTCTTTGGCCCCCTCCACCAGCGCCCGGCCCAGGGTGCCCGCCGACTGGTAGCCCACAAAGAGCACCGTGCTCTCCGGCCGCCAGAGGTTGTGCTTCAGGTGGTGGCGGATGCGCCCGGCCTCGCACATCCCGCTGGCCGAGAGGATGACCTTGGGCTCGGAGTCAAAGTTGATGGCTTTGGAGTCGTCGCTGCTCAAGGAAAGCTTGAGCCCCCGGAAGTTGATGGGGTTCACCCCCTGCATCACCAGGGTGCGGGCCTCCTCGTCGTAGCACTCGGCCCAGCTGGATTTGAACACCTGGGTGGCCTCCACGGCCATGGGGCTGTCCACATAAACGGTGAAGTTGTCGTGCCCCTTTACCAGGTTCTGTTCCTTGATCTGGCGCAGGAAATAGAGCATCTCCTGGGTGCGGCCCACCGCGAAGCTGGGGATGACCAGGTTGCCGCCCCGGTCGAAGGTGTCCTGCAGCACGGCGGCCAGTTCGGGCACATAGTCCGGCCGGGGGCCGTGGCTGCGGTCGCCGTAGGTGGATTCCATCACCACGAAGTCCGCCTCCTTGATGGGCTGGGGGTCCCGCAGGAGGGGCTGATGGGTGTTGCCGATGTCGCCGGAAAAGACGATCTTGCGGGTCTCGGTCCCTTCCGTGACCCACAGTTCGATGGAAGCCGAACCCAGAAGATGCCCCACGTCGGTGAAGCGGGCGCGGATGTTCGGCCCCACCTCCACCGTCTCGCCGTAATCCACCGGGCGGAACAGGGCCAGGGCGGCCTCCGCGTCCTCCATGGTGTAGAGGGGCTGGTACTCCTCGGCCCCCGAGCGCTTGGCCTTGCGGTTGCGCCACTCGGCCTCGAACTCCTGGATGTGGGCGGAGTCCCGCAGCATGATGCCGCACAACTCGGTGGTGGCGCCGGTGGTGTACACCGGGCCCTTGTAGCCGTTCTTGACCATCAGGGGGATGCGCCCGGAGTGGTCGATGTGTGCGTGGGTGAGCAGCATGCAGTCCACCTGGCCGGGGGCCAGGGGCAGGGGCTGGTTCTCGTAGATGTCCCGGCCCTGTTCCATGCCGCAGTCCACCATCAGGTTGAAGCCGCCGGTCTGCAACAGATAACAGCTGCCGGTGACCTCGTGGGCGGCGCCCAAAAACGAAAGGTTCATAAAAGCGTTTCCCTCCTTTTTTCCGCGGGCGGTGGTATCTGCCTTTATTATACCCCGACCGCGACTTCGGGGCAAGGAAAAGCGGCGGGCAAAACGCCAGTGCGCGCAGGGCCCCAGGGGGAAACAGCGGTTCCGGCGCGTAAAAAACTGCCCGCCAGCGCGGCCTGTCAGCGCGGCCGGCGATGGGCCCGGCTCCCAGAGCAAAAAGCGCGCCGCTCCCCTTGCGGGGAACAGCGCGCTTTTGTCCTGAAATAAATTACCGCTCCTTGGAGTCGATCTCGGCGCGGATGGCGGCGATAAAGGCGTCCACATCCATGGTGCCGCCCTTCTCCTCCTTGCGGGCGCGCACGGCCACGGTGCCGTCCTCCATCTCCTTGTCGCCCACCACCAGCATGTAGGGGATCTTCTTCAGCTGGGCCTCGCGGATCTTGTAGCCCATCTTCTCGCTGCGCAGATCGCTCTCCACCCGGATGCCGGCGGCGTTCAGCTTCGCCTCCAGTTCCTTGGCGTAGGCGTGCTGGCGGTCGGTGATGGGGATGACCTCCACCTGCACCGGGGCCAGCCAGGTGGGGAAGGCGCCGGCGAAGTGCTCGATCAGGATGCCAATGAACCGCTCGATGCTGCCGAACACCACCCGGTGGATCATCACCGGGCGATGCTTGAGGCCGTCCTCGCCGGTGTACTCCAGTTCAAAGCGCTCGGGCAGCTGCATGTCCAGCTGGATGGTGCCGCACTGCCAGGTGCGGCCGATGGCGTCCACCAGATGAAAGTCCAGCTTGGGGCCGTAGAAGGCGCCGTCGCCCTCGTTCACCGTGTACTCCCGGCCCAGTTCCTCAATGGCGCTGCGCAGGCCGTCGGTGGCCCGGTCCCAGTCCTCCTGGCTGCCCATGTGGTCCTCCGGCATGGTGGACAGCTCGATGTGATACTCAAAGCCGAACAGGCTGTACACCTTGTCGATCAGCTGCACCACGCCCTTGATCTCGTCCTTGATCTGGTCGGGGGTCATGAAGATGTGGGCGTCGTCCTGGGTGAAGCAGCGCACCCGCATCAGGCCGTGCAGCGCGCCGGACAGCTCGTGCCGGTGCACAAGGCCCAGTTCGCCCATGCGCAGGGGCAGGTCGCGGTAGCTGCGGGGCTGGGTCTGGTACACCAGCATGCCGCCGGGGCAGTTCATCGGCTTGATGGCATAGTCGGTGTCGTCGATGACGGTGGTGTACATATTGTTCTTGTAGTGGTCCCAGTGGCCGCTGCGCTCCCACAGGCTGCGGTTGAGGATCATGGGGGTGCTGATCTCCTGATAGCCCGCCTCCCGGTGGATCTGGCGCCAGAAGTCGATCAGGGTGTTCTTCAGGATCATGCCCTTGGGCAAAAAGAAGGGGAACCCGGGGCCCTCGTCCATCAAAGCGAACAGCTCCAGTTCCTTGCCCAGGCGGCGATGGTCGCGCTTGGCGGCCTCCTCCAGCATGTGCAGGTACTCCTCCAGGCCGCTGGCCTTGGGGAAGGCGATGCCGTAGAGGCGGTCCAGGCTGTCACGGCTCGCGTCCGCCCGCCAGTAGGCGGCGGCCACCTTGGTGAGCTTGATGGCCTTGATGGCGCCGGTGCTCATCAGGTGGGGGCCGGCGCACAGATCGGTGAAGTCGCCCTGCTGGTAGACGGTGAGCTCCCAGCCCTTTTCGGCGTACTCCTCCAGCAGCTCCAGCTTGTAGGTCTGGCCGGCGAAGAGCCGGCGGCCCTCCTCCACGGTGATGACCCGCTTTTCCAGCGGCAGGTCGGCCTTGACGATCTTCTTCATCTCCGCCTCGATGGCCTCGAAGTCGCCGGTGGTCAGGGGCCGATCCGCCTTGATGTCGTAGTACCAGCCGTTCTCCACCGCCGGGCCGATGCCGAAGTGGGCGCCGGGGAACAGGTGCTGCACCGCCTGGGCCATCACATGCGCGGCGGTGTGCCAGAAGGCGTGCTTGCCGCCCTCGTCCTCAAAGGTGAGGATCTCCAGGGTGCAGTCCTCGTTCAAAACGGTGCGCAGGTCGCACACCTCGCCGTTCACCTTCGCGGCGCAGGCGCTCTTGTAAAGGCCCATGCCGATGCTCTTGGCCACCTCGGCGGCGGAAACGCCCGCCTCGTACTGGCGCACGTCCCCTTTCAAATTTACGTTGATCATGTTCTCAAACCTCCTGTAAACGAAAAAAAGCCCCACCCCGTTGCAAAACACACGGGATGAAGCATCACACTCCACGGTTCCACCCGAATTGCGCTGCAAAGCGCCCACTCGTTTTGGGCTGTAACGGGCCCGGCCCGGCGGGGGTTCGCCCCCGCGCTCGGCGGTGGTAGGCCTGGCAAGCCGCGCAAAGCCGCTTGCAGCACGCCCCGTGGAAGGAGCGGCGGCTCTCTCTGCTGCGCGCCTTTGCCCGCCCGTGTCCGCTTCGACACTTTGCGGGATAAGACTGTGCCCTTATCATATACTTCTTTCGGGCGGCTGTCAATATTTCTTGACAATTTGTAAACCGTTTATTAAAATAAAGTAGAAGTATATTTGATGATCTGCCGCTGGGCCCGCTGCGTTTCAGGGCCGGCGCTGTGCGATTTATATGACAGGGCCCGCAAGGGCCTCTTTGGTATGCTCATTGTCAATTATAAATAACGGCCTTGTTTTGCCCTTTTGCAACAGGCGAGCCCAGACCGGCGGTTATCTCAGATATCATTCTATCTTGAGGAGTTGAAACAATTGCCACCCATTTTGACCATCGTGGTGGCGGTCGTTGCAGCCGTCGTTTGCGGGGTCGTCTGTTTTTTTGCGGGGTCCGCTCATCGCCGCAAAACCGCAGAGGCCAAGCTTGGCAGCGCTGAAGAGGAAGCCAAGCGCATTGTGAACGACGCCATCAAGGCCGCCGAACAGAAACGCAAGGAGACCGTGATCGAGGCCAAGGACGAAGCCCTTCGCATGAAGACCGAGGCCGACAAGGAGATCAAGGAGCGCCGGGGCGAGCTCTCCCGGCAGGAGCGCCGCCTGGACCAGAAGGAGGAGGCGCTGGACAAGCGCGTGGCCGCCTTCGAGCAGAAGGAGGAGGAGCAGCGCCAGCGCTCGGAACTGGTGGAGGCCAAGCTGGACGAACTGGAGCAGCTGAAACTCCGCCAGCTGGAAAAGCTGGAGACCATCGCCGGCCTGACCCAGGAGGACGCAAAGCAGCTGCTTTTGAACCGGCTGGATCAGGACCTGACCCACGAAAAAGCCATGCGGGTGGCCGCCTACGAGTCCAACCTGAAGGACGAGTGCGATTCCATCGCCAAGGAGCTGATCGGCCAGGCCATCGCCCGCTGCGCGGCCGACCATTCCAGCGAGGCCACCGTGAGCGTGGTGCCGCTGCCCAACGACGACATGAAGGGCCGCATCATCGGCCGCGAGGGCCGCAACATCCGCGCGTTGGAGACCGCCACCGGTGTGGACCTGATCATTGACGACACCCCCGAGGCCATCACCCTTTCCAGCTTTGACCAGGCCCGCCGCGAGGTGGCCCGCATGACGCTGGAGCGCCTGATCGCCGACGGGCGCATCCACCCCGCCCGCATCGAGGAGACGGTGGAAAAATGCCGCCGCGAGCTGGAAGTGAGCATGAAGCGGGAGGGCGAGCGCGCGGTGATGGAGGTGGGCCTGCACGGCATCCACCCGGACATCGTCAAGCTGCTGGGCCGGCTGAAATTCCGCACCAGCTTTGGGCAGAACGTGCTGAATCACTCGCTGGAGGTGGCCTATCTCTCCGGCCTGCTGGCCGCCGAGATGGGCGTGAACGTGACCCAGGCCAAGCGCGCGGGTCTTTTGCACGACATCGGCAAGGCGCTGGACCACGAGATCGAGGGCAGCCACATCCAGATCGGTGTGGAGATCGCCCGCAAGTACAAGGAGAACCCGGCCATCATCCATGCCATTGAGGCCCACCACGGCGACGTGGAGCCCAAGACCCCGCTGGCTTTCATCGTGATGGCCGCCGACGCCATCAGCGCCGCCCGCCCGGGCGCCCGCCGCGAGAACCTGGAAAGCTACATCAAGCGGCTGGAGAACCTGGAGGAGCTGAGCTGCAGCTTCGAGGGCGTGGAGACCGCCTTCGCCGTGCAGGCGGGCCGCGAGGTGCGCATCATGGTGAGGCCCGACGCGGTGGACGACGACCATCTGGTGCTGCTGGCCCGGGCCATCACCAAGAAGATCGAGGAAGAACTGGATTACCCCGGTCAGATCAAGGTGAACGTGATCCGGGAGAGCCGCGCGGTGGAATACGCGAAATGACCTGCAAACAGGGCCCCTTGCACAGGGGCCCTGTTTTTTTGTTCGCGAACGGAAATTTTGTACAATATATTTTTAACAATTCGTCTTGTTTTTCAGTCAAAAATATTGTATTCTAAAAAAAAGGCGTTTTGCCCGGGGTGCGGGCAAAGCGCCTTTGAACATGGAGGCAGCCTATGGAACAGCGTATGCAGAAAGTGTATTCCCGCAGCGGCGCGGTGGCGCTGAAGGTGGCCCAGGGCCACTTTGCCACCAACCACAGCCACATCAACTACTACATCGACATCACCACCCTGAAGACCCGCCTGAGCGACGCCGAGGCGGTGGCGCGGGAACTGGCCCAGAAATACGTCACCAGCACGGTGATCGACACCATCGTCTGCCTGGACGGCACCCAGGTCATCGGCGCCTGCCTTGCCCGGGAACTGACCCGCAGCGGCCTGGCGTCCATCAACGCCCACCAGTCCATCTATGTGATCCGCCCGGAGTACAACTCCAACAGCCAGCTGCTCTTCCGGGACAACCTGCAGCCCATGCTGAAGGGCAAACATGTGCTGATCCTGATGGCCTCGGTGGCCACCGGCAAGACCATCAACAAGAGCGTGGAGTGCGTGCAGTACTACGGCGGCATCGTGCAGGGAGTGGCGGCGGTGTACAGCACCATGAAATCCATCGACGGGCTGGAGATCCAGTCCATCTTCTCCCCCGCCGACCTGCCGGGCTATGCCAGCTACGAGTTCAAGGACTGCCCCTACTGCAAAAACGGCATCAAGCTGGACGCACTGGTGAACAGCTTTGGCTATTCCAAGCTGTGACCCATTTTTTCTATAAAGCAAAGCCCCCGTGCGCGCACGGGGGCTTTTTCCTTCTGATGCTCAGCCGCGGCAGCCCAGATCGTCCCAGTCGCCGAAGTCCTCGGGGCTGGCGATGCGGGTGGCGTCCAGCTTGCCGTCTTCGGTGAGGGGCTTTTGGGCCGCGCCCAGATCCACCGGGTTGGGGTTGGGGCCGGCGTCCGGCGCGGCGGGGGCGCGGTGCGGCTGCTCTTCGGCGGCGGGCTGTGCCTCGTCGCCCTCGGTCAGCGGCACCTCCACATACTCGCCCTCGATGTGGCCGTCGTCGTTGTAGTCCCGCAGAAGCTTCACGGCAAGGGCTCCCGCGGCGAGCCCCAGACCGATGGATAAAAAGCGGCGAATCAATCCCATGTTCTCCTCCCTCTGCCGCCCTGCCGGTCTGCCCGCCGGGGCGGCGTCACAATGCGCTACGGTGTAAGTATACCACGCCGGGCCACGCCTTTCAACCGAAATGCGGCGAAGGAAAGGGCCGGCCTTTTCAGGCCGGCCCCTTTGGGTGTTGGATGCCCTGTCAGCACAGATCTCCCAGCACTTGCACCAGTGACTCGCGTCGCGCAGGATCCGCAGCGCCGTCATGGTACAGCACTCTCAGCATCTCCGCCTCGCTGCCGCCAAACCGCTTTTCGACCAGGTTGTTCAGCTCCACAAGCTGCATCTGGCGGCGGGTCACCAGCGGCGTCACTGTAAAGTCGGTCCCGCTGCGCTCCAGCACACCCTTGCTGATCAGCCGCTTGAGCACCGTGTAGGTGGTGTTTTTGGCCCAGGCGAACCGCTGGCCAGCAATGGCGGCGATCCTGCTTGCCGTGGCAGGAGCTGTCTCCCAAACGATCTCCATCAGATTCCATTCCGCGTCAAACAACTTTACTGTTTCCACTGTTGATCCGTCCTTTCCGCCCTGCCAAAGGCTATTTTTTGGCAAAGGAGGGACAAGAATTCCTCCTGTTTACTTTACTATATCATACCCCCCGCCCTTTTTCAGCATAAAACTTCCCCGCCAAACTTTTTTTGTAACTTTGCACTTAATGCGCACGCTTTTTTGAACCATCTATGACAATAGTAGACGATTTATGTAGTATATACTCGCATATTTTTATGCAATTCACACAAAAATCAAGTGCCTCACAGGCAAATTTGCCCGTGAGGCACAAACACTTTTTCCGGAATGCCGTTTTTGACCGGTCAGCTGAAGGTGACGAAATCCTGCTCCAGCGGCTTTGCGGGCTCCACTTCCAGGGCGGTGAGCACCGGGCCTTTGCCGCCGAACAGCGGGTGGAACTGCACCCGCACCTTGGCGGTGAGTTTGATCCAACTGCGCTGGGCCAGCTTCTTTGCGTCGTCGTATTTGCAGGGGAAGCCCACAAACTGAATGTCCTGCACGCAGCAGGTCATGGCAAAGCGGCCGGGCACGAACTGGCCCTGGCCCACCCGGGGGGTCTGGCAGACCTGGGCGGTGAAGCGCACGGTCTTGCCGTTGTACTTGTCCGGGTCCTCGGAGGCGTCCAGATACCAGATGCCGAAGTCCTCGTCGCCGATGTCGATGACGTCGGCATTGATGTCGAAGGGCAACTCGTCGGGCAGGTCGTCGTACTCCACGCTGCCGTCGGAGTACTCGTAGGCGATGTCGCACCGGCGGCTGGCCTGGCGCACCGCCTTGTGGATGTAGTCCCGGTCGTCGGAGGAACTCACCGCCTCGGCCCGGTTGACGATGAGCAGTTCGCTGGCGGCGAACTTTTCCAGCATCAGCTGGCGCATATTCTCAAAATAGGTGCGGAAGGTGGTGCCGTCGGCGGTGCAGATGGTCTGGTAGATCAGCCAATGGGCCGGCAGGGCTTCCATCAGCGCCGACAGCGGCCACATGCCGTTGTACTCGATGAGCACCCGGCCGGCGCCGCACTTTTTGGCCTTCTGTTCCAGGGTGTCGGGGGTCAGTTCCGCCTGGGATTCCAGGGAATCCACCGTGACGCCGCCGAAGGCGAACTCGTCGGGTTTATACTCCACCTCTCCCTCTTCGCACACCAGCAGCAGGGTCTTGTCGCCGCTGTCGAATTTGGGGTCGTTCATGGTCTCCTGGATGAAGGTGGTCTTGCCGCTCTCCAGCTGGCCCAGGAACAGGTAGACCGGGATCTCGTTGTTGTTTTCAGCCATAGCCGCCTCTCCTTTACGCCAGGTGGAAGATCAGTTCCAGCGCCGGCTCGTTCAGCTTTGCGCCGATGACGCACAGCCGGCCGGTCACATCGGCGCTGCCGGTGCGCACGTCCGCCTCGCCGGGCACATAGTCGAAGTGGATCCACTCCCCCTCGCCGGGCAGGATGCCCTTGGCCCGCAGGATGGTTCCGTATTTGCCGGTGTCCAGGGCGGCCAGGGCGGCCTTCACCTCGTCGGCGGTGAACTTGCGGGTGGTCTCCCGGCCGAAGCTGGCAAACACCTCGTCGGCGTGATGGTGGTGATGGTCGTGGCCGCAGCCGCAGTGGTCGTCGTGGTCGTGGTGATGCTCGTGGTCGTGGCCGCACTCGCAATGCTCGTCATGGTCGTGGTGGTGCTCGTGGTCGTGGCCGCACTCGCAATGCTCGTCATGGTCGTGGTGGTGCTCGTGGTCATGGCCGCATTCGCAGTGCTCGTCGTGGTCGTGCTCATGCTCATGCTCGTGCTCATGCTCGTGGTCGTGCTCCGCGAGGGTCTGGGCCAGCAGCTTTGCCACAAAGTCCTGCCCTTCCTCGATGGCGGCCAGGATCTGCGCGCCGAAGAGCTGCTGCCAGTCGGTAGTGATGATGACGGCGTCGGGGTTCACGGTGCGCAGCAGCGCCACCGCGTCGGCCACCTTCTGCTCGCCGGCGGTGCCGGTGCGGCTGAGGACGATGGCGTTGGCGTGGGACACCTGGTCGTTGTAGAACTCGCCGAAGTTCTTCATATACATCTTGACCTTGTTCACGTCGGCCACGGTGGCGAAGCAGTTCAGCTTCACATCCCGCTCGTCCGCCACGGCGGCCACGGCGCGGGTCACGTCGCTGAGCTTGCCCACGCCGGAGGGCTCGATGAGGATGCGGTCGGGGGCGAACTGGTCGATGACCTTCTTCAGCGCCTCCCGGAAGTCGCCCACCAGGCTGCAGCAGATGCAGCCGGAGTTCATCTCGGTGATCTGGATGCCCGCGTCCTTCAAAAAGCCGCCGTCGATGCCGATCTCGCCGAACTCGTTCTCGATGAGCACCAGCTTCTGCCCGGCGTAGGCCTCGCGGATGAGTTTTTTGATGAGGGTCGTCTTGCCGGCGCCCAGAAAGCCGGAAAAGATGTCGATCTTGGTCATGGTGTTTTTCTCTCCTTTTATATCCCTGCCGAAGGGGCGCGCGCCCCTCCGGAAAAGGCCCGCGGCGCCGGAAAAAGGCGCCGCGGGCGACAATGCTCCACTTTTTATTATACCCGTTTTGTCAACACCCGCGGCGGAATCAGGGCTTAACAACCGGACTTTAACGTGCTACAATAGAAGCGGTCATTTTGGATCGAAGCGCTTCGCGCTTTTGCATTTTTTGAGAATCGAGGTTTTGTCCTATGCCCACTACCAACGAAAAGATCGCGCTGCTGCGGGCGGCCATGAAGGCCGCCGGCGCCAACGCCTGTCTCATCCCCTCCTCCGACCCTCACATCAGCGAGTATCTGCCCGCTCACTGGGCCGCCCGGCGCTACTTTTCCGGCTTCACCGGCAGCGTGGGCAACCTGGTGGTGACCGAGACCGCCAGCGCCCTGTGGGTGGACGGCCGCTACTTTGTGCAGGCCGCTCACCAGCTGGAGGGCAGCGAGATCGAACTGGAGAAGATCGGTGTGGAGGGCGTGCCCACCCTGCTGGAGTACCTGACCGCCGCCCTGGGCGAGGGGCAGGTGCTGGCGGTGGACGGCATGGTCACCGCCACCTCCACCATGAAGGAGCTGCAGGAGGCCCTGGCAAAGAAGAGGGCCAGCGTCAAGAGCGTGGACCTGGTGGAGGGCAACTGGCCCGACCGTCCCGCCGTGCCCGCCAGCGAGGCCTGGCTGCTGGACACAGCCTACGCCGGGCGCACCGCGGCGGAAAAGCTGGCTGACCTGCGGGCCGAACTGGCAAAACAGGGCGCGGGAGCCATGGTGGTCTGCCGGCTGGACAGCGTGGCCTGGCTGCTCAACCTGCGGGCCAGCGACCTGGACAACACCCCCTTTGCCCTGGCCTACTGTTTTGTAACGCCCGACGACGCGGTGCTGTTCATCAACACCGCCCGCCTGCCCGCCGCGGCCGCCGAGGCCCTGGGCCGGGAGGGGGTACGGGTGGCCGAGTATGAGCATCTGCTGGGCGCGCTCACCGGCTACCACCACAGCCAGACCGTGCTGGTGGATGTTGCCGGCACCAACTGGGCGGTGTACTCGGCCCTGGAACAGAATCCCGCCTTCACCCTGAAGGAGGGCGAGGATCCCATCCAGGCGCTGAAGGGCGTGAAGAACCCGGTGGAGATCGAAAACCTGAAGAAGGTCCATGTGAAGGACGGCGTGGCCATGGTGAAGTTCCAGATGTGGCTGGAACAGCGGATGGCCGCAGGCGAAGCCACCACCGAGGTGGACGTGGACGAAAAGCTGATGGCCCTGCGCGCCGCCCAGCCGCTGAACCTGGGGGTGAGTTTTGACACCATCGCCGCCTACGGCGCCAACGCCGCCATGATGCATTACCACGCCACCCCCGGCAATTGCACCACCCTGGCCCCCAAGGGCTTTCTGCTGGTGGACTGCGGCGGGCAGTATCTGGACGGCACCACCGACATCACCCGCACCTACGCTTTGGGCGAGCTCACCGACAACGAGCGCACCTGGTACACCTATGTGCTCAAGAGCCACATCGACATGGCCAAACTCCAGTTTTTGAACAACTGCACCGGCGGCAACCTGGACGTGATCGCCCGGGCGCCGGTGTGGGCCCACGGCATCGACTACCGCTGCGGCACCGGCCACGGCGTAGGCTTTGTGGGCGGCGTGCACGAGGGGCCCCAGAACCTGCGGGTCTCCAACCACACGGTGTTCAAGCCCGGCATGATTGTCACCGACGAGCCCGGCATCTACGAGGAGGGCGAAGTGGGCATCCGCATCGAGAACGAGCTGCTGTGCTGCGAGCGGGAGAAAAACCAGTACGGGCAGTTCCTGGGCTTTGAGGCTGTCACCTGCTGCCCCATCGACCTGACCCCGGTGCGTCCCGAACTGCTGGACGCCGACGAGAAGGCCTGGCTGAACGCCTTCCACCAGGCGGTGCGGGAGAAGCTGACGCCCCACCTCTCCGCCGAGGAGGCGGCATGGCTGGCGGAAAAGACCCGGCCGCTGGCGTAAAACCCACAAGAGAAAAATCGACAAAAGGCGCCGGACCCCTGAAAGGTCCGGCGCCTTTTTATTTCTTCGCCCGCTCGCGGCGCCGGGCCAGCCGCCACACAACAGCCAGCACCGCCGCGGCCAGCAGCAGCCAGCGCACCGCGCCGGAGGCGTCCGCGAAGCGGCGGGCCACCCGCTGCCAGCTCTCCCCCGCCGCCGCGCCCAGGCCCACCAGCGCGGTGTTCCACACAAGGCTGCCCGCCGTGGTGTAGAGCAGAAAGCGGCCGAGGCCCATCCGGGCCATGCCCGCCGGGATGGAGATGAGGCTGCGCAGGATGGGCACGCACCGGCACAGGAACACCGACCCCGCCCCCCTTTGTTCAAAGCGGGCTGCCGCCCGCCGGGCCGCCGCCGCGTCAAAGCCCAGCCGCCGGCCCCAGGGCCCCGCCAGCAATGCGTTCATCCGCCGGCCGCCCAGCGCCCGCCCCAGGGCGTAGAGGGCCAGCGCCCCCGCCACCGCCCCCAGGGTGGCCCAGATCACCACCCCCCACACCGTGAGCCGGGTGCGGGTGGTGAGGAAGCCCCCGAATGTGAGGATGACCTCCGACGGGATGGGAGGAAAGAGGTTTTCCACCGCGATGAGCAGCGCCATGCCCGGATAACCGAAATCCTCCATCACGCCGACGATCCACTGTTCCATGCCCACGCCCCCTTTTTTTACATTGTATTCGGCGGGGGCGGGGATATGCCGGGCGGCGGGGCAAGGCCCCCGGCCCGCGCGCCCGCCGCAAGGGGCCCCGCACAGCAAAGCGGGCGCTCTCCCGTTTGGGGAAAGCGCCCGCCGGTTTTGATCGCATCGTTTCAGAAGCGGGTGGTCACCTCGGCCCGGCTCAGCACCACCAGCACCACCGCCAGCAGGGCGCAGGCCACCAGCACCGACCACTGGCCCAGCACGCCGGCCAGAACCCCGCTCGCCGCCGCGCCCACGATGAAGGACAGGATCACATGGTAGTAGCGCAGGGCGCTGTGCAGGATGTCCCGGTCGCGGGTCTGAAAGAACTGATAGAGCAGCTCGGTGCCGCTGCGCAGGTTGCCGGTGCACATGGTGGTGACGTAGGCCTTGCCGTGCACCCTGCGGAAGCTTTCCACCTGCAGCGCGCAGACGAAACTCACCGCCCAGTTCACCGCCATGTCCCATCCGCCGCCCATGGGCAGAAAGGCCGCGGCCGCCAGCACCACAATCTCCAGCGCCAGCACCCACTGGCGCCAATGCAGCTTTGAGGACACAGCGGCCTTGCCCCGGCGCCGGATGACCTCCGCCACCAGCACGCCCAGGAAAAAGGCGAAGATGGGCGGCAGGTATTTGGCCGCGCCGGCCCAGTTGCCCGCCGCCAGCTTGACGCCCAGCAGCACCATGTTGCCGGTCTCGGCGTTGGCGAACACCCCGCCGCGGCACAGATAGGTGTACGCGTCCAGATAGCCGCCGGCCAGCGCCAGCAGCACGCCCACCCGCAGCGCCTCGCTGGTCTGCACACGCTGTTCGGTCATCGGTTCAAACTCTCCTCGTTTTCCCCTCAAAAATGGCCCCCGGTCACCCGGGGGCCACTGCTTGCTGTTGGGGAAATGTTACTTGCTCAGGCGCGCGCGCAGGTCGGCCAGCTGCTTGCGCAGCTCGGCAGGCACCCGCTCGCCGATCTCGTCGTAGAGGGCTTCCACGCCGTCGCAGTCCTCCAGCCACAGATCCTTATCCACGCTGAGCAGACCCTTGACGGTGTCCAGCGTGACGTCGGAAAGGCCGGTGATGTCGATGTCCTCGGCCTTGGGCAGGTAGCCGATGGGGGTCTCCACCGCATCCACTTCGCCCTTGCAGCGCTTCAGGATCCACATCAGCACCCGCATGTTGTCGCCGAAGCCCGGCCAGATGAAGTGGCCTTCGTCGTCGGTGCGGAACCAGTTCACATGGAAGATCTTGGGGGCCTTGTCGCCCAGCTTCTTGCCCATCTCGATCCAGTGACCGAAGTAGTCGCCCATGTTGTAGCCGGTGAAGGGACGCATGGCCATGGGGTCACGGCGCACAACGCCCACGGCGCCGGCAGCGGCAGCGGTGGTCTCGGAGGCCATGGCGCTGCCCACATACACGCCGTGGTTCCAGTCGAAGCTCTGGAACACCAGCGGAGCGGTCTTGGCGCGGCGGCCGCCGAACACCATGGCGGTGACGGGCACGCCGTTGGGGTTGTTGAACTCCTTGCTCAGGCAGGGGCAGTTCACGGCGGGGGCGGTGAAGCGGCTGTTGGGATGAGCCAGCTTGTTGCCCTGGGCCACCCACTCCTTGCCGTTGACCTTCTTGCCGGTCCAGTCCTCGGCGTTCTCGGGCGGGTTCTTGTCCAGGCCCTCCCACCAGACGGTGTTGTTGTCCAGGTTGTGCGCCACGTTGGTGAAGATGGTGTTCTTCATGGTGGTGTGCAGCGCGTTGGGGTTGGACTTCTCGTTGGTGCCGGGGGCCACGCCGAAGAAGCCGTTCTCCGGGTTGATGGCGTAGAGCCGGCCGTCCTCACCGATGTGCATCCAGGCGATGTCGTCGCCCACTGTCCACACCTTGTAGCCCTGCTTCTTGTACACCTCGGGCGGGATCAGCATGGCCAGGTTGGTCTTGCCGCAGGCGGAGGGGAAGGCGGCGGTGATGTACTCCACATGGCCGGTGGGATCCTCGATGCCCAGGATCAGCATATGCTCGGCCATCCAGCCTTCCTTCAGGCCCTGGTAGCTGGCAATGCGCAGCGCGAAGCACTTTTTGCCCAGCAGCACGTTGCCGCCGTAGCCGGAGTTGATGGACCAGATGGTGTTCTCCTCGGGGAACTGCACGATGTAGCGGTTCTCCTCCTCCATCTTGGCCTTGGAGTGCAGGCCGCGCACGAAGTCGTTGGAATCGCCCAGCTGATCCAGCGCCTGCTGGCCCATGCGGGTCATGATGTCCATGTTCATGACCACATAGATGGAGTCGGTCAGCTCGATACCCACCTTGCTGAAGGGGCTGCCGATGGGGCCCATGCAGTAGGGCAGCACATACATGGTGCGGCCCTTCATGCAGCCGTCGTACAGGGGGATCAGCTTGGCCTTCATCTCACTGGTCTCCATCCAGTTGTTGATGGGGGCGGCGTCCTCCCGCTTCTTGGTGCAGATGTAGGTGCGACCCTCCACGCGGGCCACATCGTTCACCGCGGTGTGATGCAGCACACAGCCGGGCAGCAGTTCGTTGTTCAGAGGGATCATCTCGCCGGTCTTGAAGCTCTCCTCCCGCAGGGCGGTGAGCTGCTCCTCGCTGCCGTCGATCCACACGACCTTGTCAGGCTTGACCAGGGCGACCATCTCGTCCACCCAGGTCAGAACGTGCTTGTTCGTTGTCATACGCTTTCACCAATCCTCTCTCGATATCTCGGGGCAAACCCCGCTTTCTGCCGCCCCCTGCGGGCGATCCTGAAAGTTTGCCATTTGCGTCCATTATACTGCTTTGAAAAAAAAACGGCAATGGATTTTGTGTTAAAAAGCCAAAAGTGCAAAAGTTTTCTGTTTCGCTTAAAAGTTTGTCTATTTTTTGACGACTTCCGTTCCTTTTGCTACACCAGCAGCGGTTTTTGGGTGTAGCAGCCGCCCATGGGCGCGGGGGTGCGGCGGCAGAGGGCGGCCAGATCGGCGGCGGTGGCGTGGGCGGCGGCCATCCGCGCACAGGGGCCGCCCTGCCGGGCCAGCCGGGCCAGGGAGGCGTCGGCGGGCTTTTGCACCCCCCGCAACAGGGCCAGGCCCCGCCCGTTCGCCGCCAGCACATGAAGATAGGGCGGCAGGGCGGGCAGGGCGACGGTGTAGCCCAGCGCCGCGTCCAGCACATAGCGGCGCAGCCGGGCGTGGGCGTAGCGCTTGGACTTCATGGCGTCGTACAGCCCCGGCAGGTCCACGGCGGCGCGCACCGCGTTTTCCAAAAGATGTTCCAGCCCCTCGGCGGTGCCCCGGGTGCGGGCGAGGGCGGCGGCGTCCATCCCCCGCAGGCGGGAGAGCACCGCCACCTCCCAGGCCCGCGGGTCCAGGTCCCGCCCGGCGACCCCGGCCTCCTTATAAAGGACCAGAGCGGCATCCGGCACATAGCCCTCCAGCGCCCCGGCCCCGCCTTTCGCCCAGAGGGCGCGCAGGCTGGAGGCGCTGGCAAAGCCCTCCATGCCGGGGTGCGCCTGGCCGTGGGCGGCCCCTTTGCGGGGCAGGGCCAGAGGCAAAATGTGGCTGTTTTGGGCCGCGAGGGCCTTGCAGTACTCCACGCCCAGGTTGTTGTTGGGGCCCGCCAGCACCTGCCCCGCGCCGGGGCACACCTGTTCGGCGGCGGCGGCCCGGGCGACAGCGAAGGAAGCGCCCCCCGCGAGGCGGCGGGCCAGCGCGGCGGAAAAAGCGGGCGAGGCCAGCGCCGCCGCCGTGCCCGTCAGGGCCGCCGTGTCCGGCGTTTCCGCACCAAAGACCAGGGTGTCCAGGGCGGGCAGGGCGCTCAGCACCGCCACCCCGGCGGCGGCAAACCCCTCGGCGGAGAGGCAGGCGCAGGGGTTGGGCAGGCACAGCACCAGGTCCGCCCCGCAGCCCAGGGCCGCGGCGGCCCGCACGTCCGGGGGCAGCAGCGCCGCCGCCCCCCGCTGGGTGACGTCGGCGCTCATGCAGACCGTCACCGTTTCGGCGCCCCGGCGGCGGGCCTGGGCGATCTGCCAAGCATGGCCGGCGTGGAAGGGATCGTATTCCGCGATGATGCCGACGTTTTTCATGGTTCTGGCCCCCTTTTTGCCTTGAAAAGCGATTTTCACCATTATATAATAGTGGGTGGACAATGTAAATCCGGGGCGGACGCGCGCCGCCCGGAAACAGTTTTGGGAGGAAATACATATGAAAATCCTGGTTATCAACTGCGGTTCGTCCTCGCTGAAGTATCAGCTGATCGACATGACCGACGAGAGCGTGCTGTGCAAGGGCCTGTGCGAGCGCATCGGCATCGAGGGCAGCAAGATCACCCACCAGGCCCACGGCGGCAAGTGGAGCGAGGAGGTGCCCTTCCCCACCCACACCGAGGCCTTCATGAAGGTGGTGGAGATGATGACCACCGGCGAGGGCGCCGTTGTGGCGGACAAGAGCGAGATCGGCGCCATCGGCCACCGCATCGTGCAGGGCGCGGAGTTCTTCACCAAGAGCGAGATCGTCACCGACGCCATCATCGACAAGATTGAGGAGATCGCCCCCCTGGCCCCGGTGCACAACCTGGCCCATGTGCAGGGCCTGCGCAGCGCCAAGAAGGTGTTCGGCGCCCAGGTGCCCAACGTGGTGGTGTTCGACACCACCTTCCACCAGACCATGCCTCCCAAGGCTTACATGTACGGCGTGCCCTACGAGATGTACGAGAAGTACGCCATCCGCCGCTACGGCGCCCACGGCACCAGCCACCGCTATGTGAGCATGGCCGCCGCTCAGTTCCTGGGCAAGGACCCCGCCGAGCTGAAGATGGTCACCTGCCACCTGGGCAACGGCAGCAGCATCACCGCCGTGGACGGCGGCAAGTGCGTGGACACCAGCATGGGCCTGACCCCGCTGGCCGGCGTGCTGATGGGCACCCGCTGCGGCGATGTGGACCCCAGCGTGGTGACCTACATGGAACAGAAGCTGGGCATCCACGGGCAGGAGATGGCCGACTACCTGAACAAGAAGTGCGGCCTGCTGGGCGTGTCCGGCGTGTCCAGCGATATGCGGGACGTGACCAGCGCCGCCGTGCAGGGCAATGAGCGCGCCAAGCTGGCCACCGATATGCTCAAGTACCAGATCAAGAAGTATGTGGGCGCCTACGCCGCCGCCATGGGCGGGCTGGACTGCCTGGTGTTCACCGGCGGCATCGGCGAGAACGACGGCGAGGTGCGGCTGGCCGTGTGCGAGAACATGGAGTTTTTGGGCATCAAGCTTGACCCCGAAAAGAACAAGCAGCGCGGCGCCGACATCATCGACCTGTCCGCCGCCGACAGCCGCGTGAAGGTGCTGATGGTCTGCACCAACGAGGAGCTGATGATCGCCCGCGACACCCTGGCGCTGGTGACCGCGAAGTAAATCCTTTCCGGCTTTGGAGGGCCGCCCCGGTTTGGGGCGGCCCTTTTTGCGTGCCCTTTTCCCGGTGGGGGCGGTTCTTTTGCGTGTTCTTTCCCGGCCGGGGGCGCCCGCCGCTTTCGCCCCG
>DSLFC04102__coassemble_865_pt1 | contig 24938 bp, 19 predicted proteins | sample DSLFC04102__metabat2_high_PE_037 | metagenome-assembled genome bin DSLFC04102
TTCATTGACGGAAGGAACAAATAAAGCCGTCAACTACACTTTCTGCAATGACGTATACGGGTGTTTGGTGTTGAGCCCGGAAATTAGCCAATCTTATATTTCAGAAATCATTGAAATCATGAGTATTCTTTCATCGGATGTCGAGGATGAAAATGGGTATGTTAGGATGTCAGAACTACGAAACACTCTAAAGCATTGAGTGCATCATGATAAAAACAAGACGGGTACATCACATTGATATTACCGGATTTCCACAGATCCTTTCATGACACTCGGGCCAAAGCCACCAGCCATTCGGCTGGTGGCTTTTTTGTTGTTTCATACGATTCGCGCCGCCGGCCTTTTCACACATGGCACGGTGCCGCGCCGCTTTTGGGGTTTTCCCGTGTTCTCGATAGTTTGGCCGTTTTGGGCCTCTTGACGGGGCACAAAATATCCATATAATAGAATTAAAATAATTCTAAAATCAGGGTGTTGGAATATGCTGACTAAGTACGGAAAGAAAATTTTAGAGATCGTGACCGCCTCCTCCGGCCATATGACGGCTGAGGAGATTTTTGACGCCCTGCGGCAAACCTATCCCGCCGTGGTGCTGGCCACCGTGTACAACAACCTCAACCGCCTGTGCCAGGAGGATCTGATCCGGAAGGTATCGGTGGAGGGCATGCCTGACCGGTACGACCGCACGCTGCGTCACGATCACCTGGTGTGCAAGCAGTGCGGCAGATTGCTGGACATCGATCTCGGCGACCTGACCGCGCAGCTGGAGCAAAAGGCAGGGATCTCCATCCTGTCCTATGATTTGAAGCTGATGTATTTGTGTGAAGATTGCAGAAAAAAACTGTCAAAGAAAGGAATGTGAAGAAACTGAACCATCTGCCCTTATCCGTCCGCGTCCCCATTGAGGCGGACAACCCCAGCATTGTGCGCTGGGAAGAAAAGTGTATCCGCTGCGGCATGTGCAAAAACGCCTGTGCCGATCTGATGGGGGTGCACGGCACCTACACATTGGAACAAACCGGCGGGAAAGCCGTCTGCATCTACTGCGGCCAGTGCGCCAACGCCTGCCCGGTGGACAGCATCACTGAGCGGGACGAGATCGTCCCGGTACAAAAGGCCATCGCCGACCCCGAAAAGGTGGTGGTGATCAGCACCTCGCCTGCCGTCCGCGCCTCTTTGGGCGAGGAGTTCGGCATGGAGCCCGGCGCCTTTGTTGAGGGAAAAATGGTGGCGCTTCTGCGGGCGTTGGGCGCCGACTATGTGCTGGACACCAATTTTGCCGCCGACCTGACGATTGTGGAAGAGGCCAGTGAACTGATCCGCCGGATCACGGAGAAGGACCGTCCCCTGCCCCAGTTCACCAGCTGCTGCCCCGGCTGGGTACACTTTGCCGAGATCTATGCGCCGGAACTGCTGCCTCACCTGTCCACCGCCAAAAGCCCCATCGGAATGCAGGGGCCCACGGTGAAGACCTACTTTGCCGAAAAGATGGGGCTGGACCCCGGGCGGATCGTGCACGTTGCCCTGACCCCCTGCACCGCCAAAAAGTTCGAGATCCGGCGCAGGGAGATGCGCGCCGCCGCCGACTATCACGGCATCGAAGGATTGCGGGACACCGACCAGGTGATCACCACCCGGGAACTGGCCCGGTGGGCCAAGGCCGCCGGGATCGACTGGAACGCCTTGGAGGACTCCCCCTATGACTCCCTGATGGGCAGGGCTTCCGGGGCCGGGGTCATCTTCGGCAACACCGGCGGCGTGATGGAGGCCGCTCTGCGCACCGCCTGCGAATACCTCACCGGCCAGGCTGCGCCTCCGGCGCTGCTTCAGCTCGAGCCTGTCCGCGGCTATGAAGGAGTGCGGGAGGCCCAGGTAAAGATCGGGGAACTTACACTGCAGGTGGCTGTGGTATACGGCACCCGCAATGCCCGGCACTTTCTGAAAGGCATGAAACAGACCGGCAAGCAATATCATTTTGTGGAGGTCATGGCCTGTCCCGGTGGCTGCATCGGCGGCGGCGGGCAGCCCAAGGACATGACAAAAGACGCCGACGACACCCGCAGGCGACGCATCGCCGCCCTGTATCGGCGGGACGGCTCCATGGCCCTGCGCACCAGCCACGAAAACCCCGAGATCAGGGAGGTCTACGCGGCATTTTACGGCCAGCCGCTCAGTCCCCTGGCCGAACGGATGCTCCACACCGCCTATCAGGACCGCAGCGACCTGCTGGGCGAGCCTCAAAAAGAGCGGCTACAGGCCGCGGATGAGCCGCCCGCTCCCGGTTTTTCTGCGCCGACGGCACGCCCCTTGCCGGATCGTATTTCCGGCAGCGCGGCCGCACCGGAAGAAGAGGAACGGCCCATGATCCAATGGAAATGCAAAATCTGCGGGTACATCTACGAGGGCGAGACCCTGCCCGACGGTTTTACCTGCCCCCTCTGCAAGCAGCCCGCCTCCGCATTTGAGAAACTTCTTTGAGATTTACGGCGGTCTCTGTTGCGTCCGGAAAAAGCGGGCAGCGCACTCCGTGTCCGCTTTTTCCTGCTCCCCGCAGAAGGATGGATGCGTTTGCCGCGCGCCCTGGCGGGCGAACGCAGCGGCGCTTTGAGGTTGGGCGTAAATGTCTCTATGAATATTTTTTCAGGATCACCGGATAAATTCGCGATGGCGTGGTATCATATATAATTAATGTTGTTTTAGCCAGTACTTAGGGACACACCCAATGGCCGGGCTCGCAGGGGGTCAAGCGTTTTCTGAACGTTCCTGCCCGGCGGGGAGCAAAGACGTGGCGGCAACAGGCCGGCCGCCAATGGTCGCATTGTTTGATCGAGTTATAAGGAGGAGAGACGAATGGCTTATCAATTCACCAAGGACCTGGAAACCGGAAACAGCGTCATCGACTCGGAGCATCGCCAGTTGATCGCCGCTGTGAACTCGCTGCTGGACGCCTGCTCGAAAGGGCAGGGGCGCACCCAGCTGTCCAGCACCGCGAACTTTCTTTTGAACTACACCGAGAAGCACTTTGCGGACGAAGAAGCGATCCAGTCCAAAAACCATTATCCGGATTACCTGCGCCACAAGAAGATCCACGACGATTTCAAAAAGACGGCGGCCGGCCTGGTGAAAAAGACCGAGGCCGAGGGGCCCACCGTGGCGAACGTAGGCCAGATCAACACCCTTCTGGCCGGATGGTTGCTGAACCACATCAAGGGAGAGGACAAAAAGCTGGCGGCCTATCTCAAGAGCATCGCGTAAAAAGCGCAAAGCCATTGGGCCGGGACACGGCGCACATCCGTCGGAGGGGCAGGTAACGTCTGCCCCGCCGACGTGTTTTTTCCTTCCCTGGCCGGCAGGCCGGGCCTGCGCCGTTTGCAGCCATCCGCCGGGTATCCTTCTTCCTTCCCCGCCGGGAAAAAGCGGTCGTAGGCGTGGACAACTTTTTTATTCGGTGCTACAATAAGACCCGGACGTGCCCCGCCCGACGCGGGGCAAAGCAACAACGCAGGGAGACGGGCCCCGCCGGCCCGTGGCGAAAGGAAGCTTTTATATGAACATTGTTTTGCTGGAATCGCTGGGCATCCCCGACAGCCTGCTGGCGCGCTACACGGCCGACCTTGTCGCCGCCGGCCACACCTTCGCCGCGCACGCCCGCACCTCCGATGTGGAGCGCCTGATCGAGGAGGCGCAGGATGCGGACGTGCTGATGCTGGCCAATATGCCGCTGCCGGGCGAGGTCATCCGCGCCTGCAAGCACCTGAAGTTCATCGATGTGGCCTTTACCGGCGTGGACCATGTGGACCTTGCCGCCGCGCGCCAGATGGGTGCGGCGGTGAGCAACGCCTCCGGCTACTCCAACGACTCGGTGGCGGAGCTGACGGTGTGCATGGCGCTGGCGCTGCTGCGCAACCTGCCCCAGGTGGAAGAGCGCTGCCGCACCGGCGGCACCAAGGACGGACTGGTGGGGCAGGAACTGCGGGGCAAGACCGTGGGCCTGGTGGGCACCGGCGCCATCGGCTCCCGGGTGGCCCAGCTGTTTGACGCCTTCGGCTGCCGCGTGATCGCCTCCAGTGATTTCAGCCACAAGCCGGACACCGAACTCATCACCTATCTGCCCCTCACCGAGGTGCTGGCCCAGGCGGACATCCTCAGCCTGCACTGCCCGCTGAACGACTCCACCCGCGGCCTCATCGGGGCCGACGCCATCGCCCGCATGAAGCCGGGCGCGCTGCTGCTCAACGCCGCCCGCGGCCCGGTGGTGGACACCGCAGCCCTGGCCGCTGCGCTGCATGCGGGTCATCTGGGCGGGGCCGGCATCGACGTGTTTGAGGCCGAGCCTCCCCTGCCCGCCGACCATCCCCTGCTGCACACCCCCAACACCATCGTCACCCCCCATGTGGCCTTTGCCACCGCGCAGTCCATGGAAAAGCGGGCGGCCATTGTCTTTCACAGTCTGGACTGCTGGCTTTCCGGCGAGCAGATCAACAAGATCCTCTGATTTTTTTGCACCCATCGCCCGCCCCGCGCCGCCGGGGCGGGCGTTTTTCCGCCTCCGGGCCCGTTCCCGCCGGTCGGATCCTCCGCCCCTTCCACAAAGCGCCCGGGCGTGTGTGCGCTTTTTTTGTGTAATCGTTAAATTTTTGGCATTTATCATGGAAAAGTGCATTCCGCCCTTGGCGGCGGGGCATCTTTATGGTATAGTTTTACTGTGAATCATCGCGACCAAAGCTGTTTGCGATCGCAAATTCCGGAAAGGAGTTCCCTCTATGAGCACAATGCGCGGTATCTACACCACCGTGACCGACATCCGCCGCAAGGTATTTACCGAGGTAGCCCGTCTGTCCTATGAAGGGCAGGACTACGCCGCCGAGATGGTAAAGCTGCCCTACAAGATCATCCCCGGCGAGGTGGGCACCCATCGAAACAGCATCTTTCTGGAACGGGCCATCGTTTCCGAGCGCATCCGCCTGGCCATGGGGCTGCCCCTGCGCCCGCTGGACGAGCAGGCGCCCACCAACGCGGGCATCGAGAACAGCGTGATCGCCAGCAAATACTACGATCCGCCCCTCATCAACATCATCAAGTTCGCCTGCTCGGCCTGCCCGCCCAAAAAGGTGGAGGTGACCGAGATGTGCCGCAGCTGCCTGGCCCACCCCTGCAAGGAGGTGTGCCCCAAGGACGCCATCCAGTTCACCCCCGGCGGCCGGTCGGTGATCGACCAGGACAAGTGCATCAAGTGCGGCAAGTGCGCGGATGTGTGCCCCTACCACGCCATCGTGAAGATGGAGCGCCCCTGCGCCGCCGCCTGCGGCATGAACGCCATCGGCTCCGACGAGCTGGGCCGCGCGAAGATCGATCAGGACAAGTGCGTCTCCTGCGGGATGTGCCTTGTGAACTGCCCCTTCGGCGCCATTGTGGACAAGGGCCAGATCTTCCAGCTGATCCAGAGCATCCGCCAGGGTGACAAGAACTACGCCATCGTGGCGCCGGCCTTTGTGAGCCAGTTCCCGGGCCTGACCCCCGGCAAGCTGAAGGCGGCCATGCGCCAGCTGGGCTTTGTGGACACGCTGGAGGTGGCCATCGGCGCCGACCTGTGCACCATCGAGGAGGCCAAGGACTTCATGCGCGAGGTGCCGGAGTACCAGCCCTTCATGGCCACCAGCTGCTGCCCCAGCTGGAGCGTGATGGCCAAAAAACTGTTCCCGGAACTGGCCCAGCACATCAGCATGGCCATGACCCCCATGGTGCTGACCGCCCGCCTTGCCAAGAGCAAGCTGGGCCGGGACATCAAGGTCACCTTTGTGGGGCCCTGCTCCGCCAAGAAGCTGGAGGCCAGCCGCCGCACCATCCGTAGCGACGTGGACTTTGTGCTCACCTTTGAGGAACTGATGGGGATGTTCGAGGCCAGGGGCGTCAACTTTGAGGAACTGGAGGCGGAACCCGGCGACGATTTCGACCGCGCCAGCGCCGACGGCCGCGGTTTTGCCGCCAGCGGCGGCGTGGCCAAAGCCGTGGTGGACGCCATTCATCAGATAGACCCGGACCGGGAGGTCAAGGTGGCCAGCGCCCAGGGCCTTGCGGACTGCAAACGCCTTTTGATGATGGCCCGGGCGGGCAAGTACAACGGCTACCTGCTGGAGGGCATGGGCTGCCCCGGCGGCTGCGTGGGCGGCGCCGGCACCCTGGCCGACCCGGTCAAGGCAGCGGCCGCGCTGGCAAAGTACACCGCGGAAGCCCCCATGAAATACTCCACCGAAAGCCCCTATGAGATCGACCTCGCTTTCCTGAAATAACAAACAAGCCGCCCGCCGGTTGTTCCGGCGGGCGGCTCTTTTCTATTCGGTTCACGCGGCCCAGTCGCTGAGGAGGATGACGCCCCAGCCGTCGGCGGTCTTGACCCACGCCTTGCCGCCCGAGGCGGTCTGGGCGTTCTCAAAGGTCATCACCGTCTTTTCGCTGCCGGCGGTGTTCACATAGCCCCAGCCGCTGCCGGTATTGACCGCGGCCAGGCCCTCGTTGAAGGGGCGCACCTCGCTGTAGATGAAGGGCACCGCCTGCTGGCCGGTGGCGGCGTTTACAAAGCCCCACAGGCCTGCCATCTTGGCGGCGAACAGGCCCTCGGAGGCGCTGTTCACCTGCTCGTAGATCACGTTGTCCAGCGGTTTGCCGCTGGGCAGAATGATGATGTCCCCCTGCTTTTCCCCGATGGTGACCGCGGTGTCGGTGCCGTCAATATAAGTATCCTCCGGGCCGCCGGCCCCCTCTTTCGGGGTGATGCTCACCGCCTTGGCGATGAAGGGCTGGTTGGTGCTGACCTGTATATTGTCCCAGCTGATCAGCCAGTCAACGTCCTCCACATAGACGGTGCCGCTGTTCACGTCATAATAGACATTGCTGGAGCCGGTGCCGTGGCCGCCCGCCCCCACAACGGTGCCGTCCTGCTCGTAGACCTCGCTCTCGTCGGCGTTGGTGATGCCGCACACGCCGCACCAGTGCACGTCCTTCTCGGCGGGGATGCGCACCGTTCCCTCCAGGTCGATCACGCCGGTCTTGCCGTTCTGCACAAAGAAGGCCAGCTGGTCCTGCTGGGCAAGCTGAGTGGTCTGGGGCTTCTCATAGTCCGCCAGGCTGCCGGTGATCTCGATGTCTGTGCGGGGCGCCACCGCCCAGCCCGGCTGGGGCGCAGCGCTGGTCTGCGGGGCCGCGGTGGGCATGGGGGCGCTGGTGCGCTCAGGACCCACCACCTCCACCGGATAACTCTCGGACGTCGCCTTGCCGCAGGCCGCAAGGCTCAGGGCCAGGGCGGCGGCAAGGCACAGGGAAAGGATCTTTTTCATGTGGGCGAACCTCCTTTTTCGCGGGTCTTACTTGTGATATTTGCCGTGGTTGTTGATGGAAAAGGCGCGGTAAAGCTGTTCGGCCAGCACCAGCCGCGCCAGCTGGTGGGGCAGGGTGATGCGCCCCAGGCTGATGCGGCAGGCGGCGGCCTGTTTCACCGCGGGCGCAAGGCCGTGGGACGAGCCGATGACAAAGGCCATGTCCCCTGTGCCGCCCACCGCCTGCCGGGCGATGAGGTCGGCCAGCTCCTCGCTGCTGACCAGCTTGCCCTCCACGCAGAGGGCGACGATCGCCGCGCCTTTGCGCACGCTGGCAAGGATGGCCTTGCCCTCCTTTTCCAGCGCCTTTTCGATGACGGCGGGCCCGGCGTTCTTTTCGCTGACGGTCACCTCGGGCAGTTCGATGACGCGAAATTCGCACAGGCCCCGCAGCCGCTTCTGGTACTCCGCCACACCCGCCGCGCAATAGGCGGCGTTCAGCTTTCCCACACAGATCAAATCGATCCTCTGCATCCTCAAAACTCCATCCAGTCGCTGGGTTCCGACCGCTTCTGGGCCTGCACCCACACCCCAGGGCCGGGGGTCACGCCCGCCGCCACAAGGGCGCTGCGCACCGCCCCCAGGGCCAGGTCGGGGGTGTTGTTCTCCTTGCTCAGATGGCACAGCGCAAATTTTTTGCAGCCCTGCTGCACCAGCTCCAGGATCTTGGCGGCACACTCGTTGTTGTCCAGGTGGCCCCGGGGCGACTCGATGCGCCGCTTTAAGTAATAGGGATAGCTGCCGTAGCGCAGGCTGTGCAGGTCATAGTTTGCCTCCAGCGCCACCAGATCGGCCCCCGCCAGGGCGGTGTGCACCTCCCCGGTCAGGCAGCCCAGGTCGGTGGCGATGGCCATCACCGAGCCGTCCGGCGCGGTGATGCGAAAGCCACAGCAGGGCACGTCGTGGCTGGTGGGAAAGGCGGCGACGGTAAAGCCGCCCACCGGCTCCGAACGGCCCTCGATGGCGATGAGTTCCGCGCCCGGCGGGGTCACGCCCAGCCCGTCCAGATGGTCCAGGGTGGCGGCGCTGCCGTAGACCGGCACGCTGTAATGCCGCAGGAACACGTTGAGCCCGGCGATGTGGTCGCTGTGTTCGTGGGTGACGAGGATGCCCCGCATCCCGCCCACCGAAAGGCCCAGCGCCTTTAGGGCGTTCAGGGTGATGCGGCAGCTCTTGCCCATGTCGATGAGCAGATACTCGTCGCCGCAGCGCACCACCGAGCAGTTGCCCGAGGAACCGGAATACAGAGATGTGAAGAAAGCCATGGAAACCTCTCGTTCTGTTAAGTATCAGAAAAGGGCTGTGCGCGCTTTGCGGCGGCACAGCCCCGATGTTCTGTTTTAAAGCGCCTGGGGCAGCACCGACACGGGTTTTTCCACCCGGCGGATGTCGGCGCCGAGGCCCCGCAGCTTTTCCACCAGGTCCTCATAGCCGCGCTCGATGTGATTGATCTCGTCGATCTCGCTGGTGCCCTTGGCGGCCAGCGCGGCCATCACCAGGGCGGCGCCGGCCCGCAGGTCGGAGGCGCGCAGCGGCGCGGGCTGCAATTCCGGCACGCCCTCGATCACCGCCACCTGGCCGTCCACCTGGATGTTGGCGCCCATGCGCACCAGCTCGTCCACATAGCGGAATCGGTTCTCCCAGATGCCCTCGGTGATGATGGAGGTGCCCCGGGCCAGGGTGAGCAGCACCGTCATCAGGGGCTGCATGTCGGTGGGGAAGCCCGGATGGGGCATGGTCTTGATCTTCAGCGGCAGAAGGTCGCCGGTGCGCACCACCCGCACCGCGTCGTCGTACTCCTCGATGATGACCCCCGCCAGTTCCATCTTGGCGGTGATGGGCTCCAGATGCTTGGGGATGACATTTTTGATGAGCACGTTGCCGCCGGTGATGGCGGCAGCCACCATATAGCTGCCCGCCTCGATCTGGTCGGGGATGATGGAGTAGGTGCAGCCGTGCAGCGCCTTGCGGCCCCGGATCTTGATGACGTCGGTGCCGGCGCCGCGCACGTCCGCCCCCATCATGTTCAGGAAGTTGGCCAGGTCCACGATGTGCGGCTCCTTGGCCACGTTCTCCAGCACAGTCTGGCCCTCGGCCAGCACAGCGCTGAGCATGGCGTTCATGGTGGCGCCCACCGAGACGGTGTCAAAGAAGACATGGGCGCCCACCAGCGGCTGGCCGGACACCTCGATCATGCCGTACTCCACCGAGTCCTGCGCGCCCAGGGCACAGAAGGCCTTCAAGTGCTGGTCGATGGGGCGCGGGCCCAGGTTGCACCCGCCGGGCATGGCCACCTTGCCGGAGCCGAACCGCCCCAGCAGCGCGCCCAGGAAATAATAGCTGGCCCGCATCTGGCGGCTCAGCTCGTCCGGCACCTGGGTGGCAACGATGTGGGTGGTGTCGATCTCATAGCTGTTCTTGGTGAGCATGCGGATCTTCGCACCCAGGGCGCTGAGGATCTGGAGCGACACCGTAACGTCGCTGATGGCGGGCAGATTCTCGATGACGCACCTGTCCGCCGAGAGGATGGTGGCCGGCAGGATGGCCACCGCCGCATTCTTCGCGCCGCTGATGGACACTTCGCCGGTAAGGGGTTTGCCCCCGTTGATCACAAATTTCTCCAATTGGACGACCTCCGCATAGGCACTCTTGCAGGCCCGAAAGGGCCGTGCCGGGCACTGTAACTGCTATATTATACACCGAACGGCGCAAAAAGGGAACCCTTAGGGGTAGTATTTGCCGAATTTGTAACTTCTATGCTCAAAAGTTCCATCCTTTCCCTCCGGTTTTCGCCCTGTATCGCCCCGCAGCGACAGCCATTTTCCCCTCTGTTTCGCGCAAAACCCGGCTGTGACCGCAAAAAGCGCCCTTCCTCCTCACGCAGGAAGGGCGCTTTTGCAACGATCGGTCACATGCCGGCGAAGTACTTGTAGGCACTGATGCGCACGCCGTTTTCGAACATCTCGAAATGGCAGTGGTTGCCGGTGGAGTTGCCGGTAGAACCCACATAGCCGATCACCTGGCCCTGGCTCACCGCCTGCCCCGCGTGGACCGCCAGGCTGCTGCAGTGGGCGTAGAGCGTCTGCCGGCCGCCGCCGTGGTTGATGATGATGTAGTTGCCGTAGCTGTAATGCCAGCCGGCGGTGGTGACCACGCCGCCGTCGGAGGCGATGATGGAGGCGCCGTAGTTGGCGCGGATGTCCACGCCCTTGTGGCTGGAACTCATCCAGCGGCTGATGCCCTTGTAGGAGGGCACCGGCCAGACCCAGGTGCCGTTGGTGCCGGAGACCACCATGCCGTTGGCCAGCTTGGTGCCCCGCAGGCGCACCCGGGTGACCGGCTCTTTCAGGGTGGTGCGGCTGATCTCCACCGTCTCGGGGGTGTTGGAGTCGCCGTAGTAAGTATCTTCGTAGACCACTTCGTCCAGGCCTTCCTCGCCCTCCTGCTCGATCTTGTAGGTGTCAAAGGGAAGGTCGGCGGAGTCCTGGGTGATGGTGTCGTAGTCGATCGACTCCTGCACCGTGCGGGTGACGATCCGCTTGACCTCCAGATAGGGCATCGCCTGGCTGATGGTGAGCACATCGCCCACAAAGAAATCCTCCAGGATGTCCTGCTGGGGGTTTTCCGCCTGCAGCTGGCTCACCGACAGGCCGAACTTGCTGGCCACCGAACTGGGCACGTCGCCCTTTTGCACGGTATAGGTCACCTCGCCCTGCTCCTCGCCGGTGAGGATGTCGATGATGCTCTGCAGGTCGGTGAGGGAGTCGGTGAAGTAGAGGTTGCCGTCCTGCAACTCCACATCCTTGGTGAATTCCACCCGCAGGTTGGGATTGTCCGGATCCTCATAGGGCGCCTTCAGACCGTCGATGAACGCGTGGAGCGCCTCGCCCTCGGTGGTGACCGCCAGCAGGCTGCCGTTCACATAGATGGCGGTGGCCTCCTGGATCTCGTCGCTGGACTCCTGTAGCAGGACGTTGGCCATCTGCGCCTCATCCATCAGCGTATCGGAGACGTCCAGCGAGTAGGTGGGGGTGATGGTGAATTCCCGGCTTTCGTCGCCCAGCGCGTCGATGCGCTGGGTGAGCTCGGCGGTGGCGGCGTCGAACACCTGTTCGCTCTGCACATGGCCCACGACCTTGCCGTTGATCTCCACCGCCAGCACATAGTTGTAGCTGAGCACGGTGTTCACCACATAGACGAAAAGGCCCAGCGCCAGCAGCGGCAGCACATAGGCAAAGGAGGGGCGGATCAGCGGCGCGTAACGGCGCACGCCCCGGCCGAAGTAGGCCAGGCCCTCCCCCACTGCCTTTGCTGTGCCCACGTTCTTTTTCTCCTGGCGCACCAGCGCGGCAATGTTTTTGCTGCCGTTCCACAGGCGCACAAACGGAGCGGAAACTTCTTTCCAGGCGTTGAGCAGGCTCTTGCCCGCTGTGTTTTTAAAGAACCGGCCCACCGCGCACGCCCTCGCGCGCAGCAACTCCCCAAAGCGGCGCAGATGCCGGCCGGCCCGCAGCACAGTGTACTCGGCCCAGAAGCCCACATCGTACAAAAACTGGCCCAGCACCGCGGTCTGCGGTTTCTGCTTGGCCTTGGTCACCAGGGGATCCAGCGCCTTTTTCACCTTCTGGGGCGGAACGGGCCGCCGTTTTTTCTTCTTTGCCGGGGCCGCTTCGGCCTTTTCCGGGCTGTCGGCAGCGGCGGGCGCGTCGGCGGGCGCGGCCGCCTGCCCGTTCTCAGGCAGCGCCTGCTCCCCCTGTTCCTGCGGCATTTTTTCCTTGATCGCCATGGGCGCTGTGTCCTCCTTTCCTGAAGAAATGCCCTCTCAGGGCGCATGTCCGTGTTTTATTGTACACTTCCCGCCCCCCGCCGGACAAGCCGAAGGCGCGGTTTTTCACAGGATTTTCAAATCCCCGTCACATTTTGCCAGAGCGGCCATGTCCGGCGGCAGCGGGCTTTCCACCCGCACGGTCTGGCCGTCCGCCGGCCGTTTGAACTCGATGCACCCGCAGTGCAGCGCATGGCGGGCGATCGCCCCCCTGCCGCCGCCGTAGAGGTCATCCCCCGCCAGAGGGCAGCCGATGTGGGCAAAGTGCACCCGCAGCTGGTGGGTGCGCCCGGTGAGGGTGCGGGCCCACACCAGCGTGTAGCGCCCGCAGCGGCGCACCACCTGGTACTCGGTGCGGCTGGGTTTGCCCCCGGAGCACACGCAGCGCAGGATGATGCTGCCCGGCGCCCGGCCGATGGGCGCGTCGATGAGGCCCTTTTCCGCCGGGGGCGTGCCTTCCAGCAGCGCCAGGTACCACTTTTCGGCGCTTTCGGCCAGCAGCGGCGCGGCGAAGGCGTTTTTGGCGCAGAGCACAAGGCCGGAGGTGTTGCGGTCGAGGCGGTTCACCGGGCGGAACACCCCCGCCTTGCCCCGCCGGGCCAGCAGGCCCATGTAGGCGTTGGCCAGCGTGCCGTCGGCGTAGTTCAGGGTGGGGTGCACCGCCGTGCCCGCGGGCTTGTCCAGCAGGATGGCGTGCTCGTCCTCATAGGCCACGGTGAGGGGAAGGTCCTGAGGCGCCACGGTGGTGGGCGGTTCGGGCGGCAGGGCAAAGCGCACGGTCATGCCCGCTGCCACCCGGTCGCAGGTGCGCAGGGGCCGGCCGTCGGCAAAAAAGCCGCCGGCGCGCTTGACCTGACGCACAAGGCCCGCCGACACCCCCATCCTGCCGAGAAAGTCCCGCAGGGTGCAGCCGTCAAAGCGCTCCTCCACCGGAAAGGTGAGTTCGGCGGGCGTCTGCTCATGCGGCACGCGCCCACCTCCCCGCCGTTTGTTTTATGTGACGTACTTTTACATTTTAACACAAAAGCCATCGCCGCGCAACCGCCGGGGGCCGCCCAGTTCCAACCGCCTTTGTCAGAGGATGGAAAAAAGCGCCGCCCGCCGGTGTTCCGGCAGGCGGCGCAGTTTGCGGTATGTTTTGAACGGTCAGTAGGCGATGCCCTGGGCCACCATGGCGTCGGCCACCTTCAAGAAGCCGGCCACATTGGCGCCCACCATCAGGTTGCCCTCCACGCCGCACTCCTTGGAGGCGTCGTAGGCGGCGTGGAAGATGCCCTTCATGATGTCCTTGAGGCGCTCGTCCACCTCGTCGAAGGTCCAGGAAAGGCGCAGGCTGTTCTGGCTCATCTCCAGGCCGCTGGTGGCCACGCCGCCCGCGTTGGCCGCCTTGGCGGGGCCGTACAGCACGCCCGCCGCCAGGAAGGCCTCGATGGCCTCGGGGGTGCTGGGCATGTTGGCGCCCTCGCACACCACCTTGCAGCCGTTCGCGATCAGCGCCTTGGCGCCCTCGGCGTCCAGCTCGTTCTGGGTGGCGCAGGGCAGGGCGATGTCACAGGGGATGGTCCAGATGCCGGAGCAGCCGGCGGTGAAGGTGGCGCCGGGCCGGGCGTTGGCATACTCCACGATGCGGGCGCGGCGCACCTCCTTGATCTGCTTCATCAGGTCCAGGTCGATGCCGGCGGGGTCGTAGACGTAGCCGGAGGAATCGCTCATGGCCACCACCTTGGCGCCCAGCTGGGTGGCCTTCTCGCAGGCGTAGATGGCCACATTGCCGCTGCCGGAGACCACCACGGTCTTGCCGGCGAAGCTGTCGTTCTTCATGCAGGCCAGGGCCTCCTGGGTGAAGTAGCACAGGCCGTAGCCGGTGGCCTCGGTGCGCACCAGGCTGCCGCCCCACTTCAGGCCCTTGCCGGTGAGCACGCCGGTGAACTCGTTGCGCAGGCGCTTGTACTGGCCGAAGAGATAGCCGATTTCCCGGGCGCCCACGCCGATGTCGCCGGCGGGCACGTCGGTGAACTGGCCGATGTGCTTGGAAAGTTCGGTCATGAAGCTCTGGCAGAAGCGCATGATCTCGGCGTCGCTCTTGCCCTTGGGGTCAAAGTCGCTGCCGCCCTTGCCGCCGCCCATGGGCAGGCCGGTGAGGCTGTTTTTGAAGATCTGCTCGAAGCCCAGGAACTTGATGACCGAGGCGTTCACGCTGGGATGCAGCCGCAGGCCGCCCTTGTAGGGGCCGATGGCGCTGTTGAACTGCACGCGGAAGCCACGGTTCACCTGCACCTTGCCGGCGTCGTCCACCCAGGCCACACGGAACTGGATGAAGCGCTCGGGCTCCACGATGCGCTCCAGCACGCCGTTGGCCTCGTACTCCGGGTGTTTCTCGCAGATGACCTGCAGGCTCTCCAGCACCTCGCGCACCGCCTGCAAAAATTCCTTCTCGCCGGGATTGCGCTGCTCCACCTGGGCATACACCCGGGCCAGATATTCGTTTTTGATCATGAACATAGACCCCTTTCATTTGTACTTTCCACTCTGCCGCTTTAGCGGCCCACAGTGTTAATTATAAAGGGCCAGCAGCTGTATTGCAAGAAAAATTTGGTGGCGCGCGGCCTTGCGGCGGATGGACGTTTGTGTTACAATACCATGCAGGAAAACGAGTGGAACATACGGCAGCGGGGCGGCATCACGTCCGCTCTGAGGAAAGTCCGGGCTTCACAGGGGAATGGTAACTGCTAACGGCAGCCGGGGGCGACCCCAGGGATAGTGCAACAGAAAGAAACCGCCGCGTTTTTCGCGGTAAGGATGGAAAGGCGAGGTAAGAGCTCACCAGCGCACTGGCGACTTTGCGGCTATGTAAACCCTACCAGAAGCAACACCCGTATGGGGCATACAGCGCGCCCCGCGCGCCCCGGAGGTGGCGTGAGCCTTGCGGCGACGCAAGGCCAAGATAGATTGTCGTTTAATACAGAACCCGGCTTACGGTCCGGTCGTTTTCCGCCAAAAAGGGCGTTCCCCGCCAAAGGGAACGCCCTTTTTGTTGTGTTATGTCCGCAGCAGCAGCCGCAGGGCCAGCAGGCAGATGACCCCCGGCGCCCCCAGCACCACCGCCATGAAGGAGGTGAACCAGTTGAGGGCAAGCCCCACGCCGGTGAAGGGGGCCAGCACGTTTACCGCCCCCAGGGCCGCCACGCCCGCCACCGCGTTGCCAAAGGCGGCCGCCAGCGGGCGCCGGTGCTTTGCCGCGGCAAGGCCCACCGCCAGCAGGACCGCCGCGGCGGCGGCCCACACCGGCCAGGCCGCCCCGCTCACAAAATGGCCCGCAGCCCCGCGGCCCGGGCCTGCCGCTGCAGATAGCGATAGCGGCTTTGGATCGCCTGGTATTCGTAAATGCGCTGGTCGATGAGCTCCGGCTCGGTCTCCAGATCGAACAGCATCTGGTTCTGACGCATGTCCGCCATGCAGTCCCGCAGGTCCTGCTCCAGCTGCTCCGGGCCGCGGCAGGTCGGCCGGAGGGCGGCGAGATCGGACTGGGCGGAGGCGGACTTTGCAAACAACAGCGCAAGGCCCATGGTGTGCACTCCCCTTTCTTCCTCAAAAAAGGTTTATGCCACCAGTTTAGGCAAATATTCCCTTATTTATTCCGCTGCCGCATCCGCCAGTTCGAAATCCACCCGGCCCAGGGCCACGTTGGCCGCCACGGCCTTTACGAACACCTGGTCGCCCAGCTGCCAGCGGCGGCGGCCCGCCCGCAGGCTGAAGCCCTCCACCAGCTCCGGCTCGCCGCCCAGGGTGTCGGCGCTGACAAAGCCCTCGGCGGTGTTGTCCAGTTCCACGAAAAAGCCGTGCCGGCTGACGCCGGACACCCGCCCCGCAAAGGTCTCGTTCAGATGGGTTGCCATATACTCCGCCTTGTAGCAGCTGTCGGCGCTGCGCTCCAGCTGCATGGCGGCCACCTCGGCGGCGCTGGAGCGCTCGCTGGCTTCGGCGGCGAAGGCGATGTAGCGGCTTTCCAGTTCCCGGGCGCTCACCCCGGCGCAGTAATCGCTGAGGATGCGGTGGATGGCCAGGTCCGGATAGCGCCGGATGGGGCTGGTGAAATGGGCGTAGTCCCGCAGGGCCAGGCCGAAGTGGCCCTTGGGCACCGGCTCGTAGCAGGCCTTGGCCATGCTGCGCAGCACCCCCATGTGCACCGCCCGCTCCAGCGGCTTGCCCCGGGTGGCGTCCAGCAGGGCGGCCAGTTCCGCCACGGTGGGCGCGTCGCCCTTGAAACTGGCGTTGAGACCCGCCAGGTGCAAAAGGTCCCGCAGGCGCTCGGTCTTTTCGGCGTTGGGGCTCTCGTGCACCCGGTAGACAAAGGGCAGCTTGTGGATGCGGGCAAGTTTGGCCGCGCACTGGTTGGCCAGCAGCATGAACTCCTCGATCATCCGCTCGGACAGGCCCCGCTGCCGCTTTTCCAGCCCCACGCAGCGGCCCTCCTCGTCCAGCACCAGCTTTGCCTCGTCGGTCTCGATGTCGATGCAGCCCCGGGCCTTGCGGGCCGCGGCCAGCCGCTGATAGAGCTGGGCCATCACCGGCAGCTGCGAGGCCACCGGGGCGTATTTCTCCACCAGCGCCTCGTCGGCCGCGCCCGCCAGCAGGGCGTTGATCTCGGAATACACGCCCTTCACCCGGCTGCGGATGACGGTCTTTTCAAAGCGGAAGTTCTGGATGGCGCCGGTCTTGTCCAGCTGGATGATGCAGGAGAAAGCCAGCCGGTCCACCCCTTCGTTGAGGCTGCACACCCCGTTGGACAGCTGCCGGGGCAGCATGGGGATGACGCTGTCGGCAAAATACACCGAGGTGCCCCGCTCCAACGCCTCCTTGTCCAGCGCGCTGCCGGCGCGCACATAGTGGCTCACGTCCGCGATGTGCACCCCCAGCTGCCAGCCGTCGGCGCTGGCGGAGATGCTGATGGCGTCGTCGATGTCCTTGGTCTCGGCGGAATCGATGGTGAAGATGGGCTCGGCCCGCAGATCCAGCCGCTTTTTGAAGTCCGCCGGGCCGGGCTCGGCGATCGTCCGGGCCTCCGCCTTCACCTTGTCGGGGAACTGGCGGCTGCGGCCGGCGGCGTAGAGCAGCGCCCGCACGCACTGGCGGGCCTTTTCGGCGCTGCCGAAGCGCATGGCCACACCCGCCCGGTGGTCGGCGTAGTCGCTTCCCCGCTCCAGCAGTTCCACCGCCGCCTTGTCGCCGGGGCGCACCCCGCCGGCGGCGCTCTTCTTGATCTGCAGGCGCAAAAAGGGGCAGTCGTCCGGCGAGAGGAACAGTTTGCCGTTCTCGGCCACCACCACGCCCACGAAGGTGTCGCGGGGCTCCGTGACCGCCAGCACCTCCCCTTCCAGGCTGCCGGCCACCTTGGGCTTGTCAAACAGTTTCACCAGCACCCCGTCGCCGGGCATGGCGCCATTGAGGCCCCGGCCGGGGATGAAGATGTCCGGCCCGTCGGCCTGGGAGGCAAAGGCGAAGTTCTCCCCCAGCTTGACCAGCCGGCAGGGCAGGGCGGCGTCCGCAAGGCCGCCCCTGGTGAGGAAGCAGGCGCCGTTTTTGTACTGGACGCGGCCGCTCTCCACCAGTTCCTCCACCGCCCGCTGGACCTTTTTGTCGTTGCCCAGCATGCTTTTCAGTTCCCCCAGCCGACGGGGCTTTTTTTCCAGTTCCCGCAGGATCTTGGATCGAATGGACATATACACTACCTCGTGCCCCCGTGGGGCGATTCACAAAAAGGGGGCCCGCCGCTGCGAACCCCCTGGAAGATGCGGATTTACTCCATGACGCTGACGATGCTCACCAGCACGATGACCACCAGGAACACAGCCCCCAGAATGCGGGTGGCTCTGGCCAGCTTCACGTCCTTGCGGCGGGTGCGGCCCGCCTCCATCATGCCGCCCTCGCCCATGATCGCGCCGGACAGGCCCCTGCCCTTGGACTCCTGCGCCAGGGTGAGGAAGATGATGGCCACGGCCACCAGCATCAGCACGACGCCGCAAACGATCTCGATAACACTCATAGTATAAACGCTCCTTAGCTTTTAATACACACTTTTATGCAAAAAACATCATAGCACAAGGCCCTGTAAAATGCAAGGAAAATCTTGGCCCGAGGCGGCTTCACAGGCTCAGCTGCAGCTGTTCGGCCTGGTCCTCCTGGCGCAGCAGCGCGCCGGCGGCGGGCAGGGTGCGCACCCGGTAGCGGTGGGGGTTGGCCAGTTCCATCGAAGAGGCGGGCTTAACGCTCTCGATGGTCTGGTTTTTCTTCAGGGTGATGACCGCCACGCCCGCTGAGTCACGGGTGGCCTTTTCGCTGATCTGGGTGGAGTGCACCAGCAACAGCCTGCCCGCGCTGGTGCGCACCGCCAGCTCCTCGCTCTCCGGCAGCTGCAGCATGGCCGCCAGGGGCGATTTGTCGCTGTAGGCGTTGAGCAGCTTTTTGCGGTTCTGCTTGGTGGCGTAGCTGGCAAGGGGGATGCGGGCGCACTTGCCGTTCTGGAAGAAGAAGAGCATATGGCCCTTGTAGTCGTCGGTGACCGCCAGGAACACCGGCGTTTCCCCCTCCTCCATGCCCAGCTTCACGGCCACAAAGTCGCCCAGCACGCTGGCCTTGGTGTCGGCGAAATCGCCGGCGCGGCACTTGTAGACCTGGTGCCGGTTGGTGAAGAAGAGCAGCCAGGCGGTGTTGTGGGTCTCGCACTGCCAGCGCACCTCGTCCCCCTCTTTCAGCTTCTGCTCGCTGCTCATGCGCAGCGACTGGGGGGTGATCTTCTTGAAGTAGCCCTCCCGGGTGAAGAACACCGTGACGGGATAATCGGGCATGGTGTCCTCCTCGGCGGCCTCCTCGGGCTCGGGGGCGTCGTAGAGGATGGGGCAGCGGCGGGGCTGGCCGTATTTTTTTGCCACCGCCGAGAGTTCGTCCATGATGATGCGGCGGATCTTCGCCGGGCTCTTCAAAATCTCATTGAGGCGCTCGATCTCCCCCGCCAGCTCCTCGATCTCTTTGGTGCGCTTGAGGATGTACTCCCGGTTGAGGTGGCGCAGTTTTATCTCGGCCACATACTCCGCCTGCACCTGGTCGATGCCGAAGCCGATCATCAGGTTGGGCACCACCTCTTCCTCCTCCTCCGTCTCCCGGACGATGGAGATGGCCTTGTCGATGTCCAGCAGGATGGCCTCCAGGCCCTTCAGCAGGTGCATCCGTTTTTCCTTGCCTTTGAGGTCAAAGTAAGTGCGCCGGCGCACGCACTCGGCCCGGAAGGCCACCCACTCGGTGAGGATCTCCCCCACGCCCATCACCCGGGGCTGGCCGCCCACCAGCACGTTGAAGTTGCAGGCGAAGCTGTCCTCCAGGGGGGTGAGGCGGAAAAGCTTCTGCATGAGTTTTTCCGGGTCCTGGCCGCGCTTTAAGTCGATGGTCAGCTTGAGGCCGTTCAGGTCGGTCTCGTCGCGCATGTCGCTGATCTCTTTCACCTTGCCGCCCTTCACCAGTTCGGCGATCTTGTCCATCACCGCCTCCACGGTGGTGGTGGGCGGGATGCGGGTGATCTCGATCATGTTGCCGTCCTTTTCGTAGTTCCAGACGGCCCGCACCCGCACGCTGCCCCGGCCGGTGTCGTAAATTTTGCGCAGTTCGGCCTCGTTGTACAGAATTTCGCCGCCGCCCACAAAGTCCGGGGCGGGCAGGGTGGAGAGCAGGTCGTGGCCCTCGTCCTTCATCAGGGCCACGGTGGTCTCGCACAGCTCGGCCAGATTGAAGGAGCAGATGTTGGAGGCCATGCCCACGGCGATGCCCAGGGTGTTGTTGGCCAGGATGGTGGGAAAGGTCACCGGCAGCAGGGTGGGCTCGGTGGTGGTGCCGTCGTAGTTCGGCACGAACTCCACCGTGTCCTTGTCGATGTCCCGGAAGAGCTCCTCGCACACCGGCTCCAGTTTCGCCTCGGTGTAGCGGCTGGCGGCGCAGGCCATGTCCCGGCTGTATGCCTTGCCGAAGTTGCCCTTGGAATCCACAAAGGGCACCAGCAGACTCTCGTTGCCCCGGCCCATGCGCACCATGGTGTCGTAGATGGCGGCGTCGCCGTGGGGGTTCAGGTGCATGGTGCTGCCCACGATGTTGGCGCTTTTGGTGCGCGCGCCCTTGAGCAGGCCCATCTCGTACATGGTGTAGAGCAGCTTGCGGTGGGCGGGCTTGAAGCCGTCGATCTCCGGCAGCGCGCGGCTGACGATGACGCTCATGGCGTAGGGCATATAGTTCTGTTCCAGCGTTTCGGTGATGGGCGAATGCACCACCACGCCGGCGCCGGGGATCTCCACGTTGTCGCCCAGCTGGGGCCGGACGGGCGCAGTTTTTTTCGTCTGTTTTTTTGCCATTCTCGTTCTACCTCACAAATCTGCCGTCAGGAGAGGTCCAGCTCGTCCAGATACTCGGCGCCGTGCTCGGCGATGTGCTCCTTGCGGCCGGCCAGGTTGTCGCCCAGCAGCAGATCGAACATCGCGGCGGTGCGCTCGGCCTCCTCCGGCTCCACCTTGATGAGACGGCGGCTCTCCGGGTTCATGGTGGTGAGCCACATCATCTCGGGGTCGTTCTCGCCCAGGCCCTTGGAGCGCTGGATGGTGTACTTCTCCTTTTCCCCGATGCGGGAAAGGATGCTGGCCTTTTCCGGCTCGGTGTAGGCGAAGAAGGTGCGGGCCTTGGTGTTGATCTCGTACAGCGGGCTCTCGGCGATGTAGACGTAGCCCTCCTGGATGAGGGTGGGCACCAGCCGGTAGATCATGGTGAGGATGAGGGTGCGGATCTGGTAGCCGTCCACGTCGGCGTCGGTGCAGATGACCACCTTGTTGAAGCGCAGGTTGTCCAGATTGAAGGTGGCCAGGTCTTTTTTGCTCTTGCCGCCCAGCTCCACGCCGCAGCCCAGCACCTTGATGAGGTCGGTGATGACCTCGCTTTTGAAGATGCGGTCATAGTCCGCCTTGAGGCAGTTCAAAATCTTGCCCCGCACCGGCATGATGGCCTGATACTCCGAGTCGCGGCTGGTCTTGACCGCGCCCATGGCGGAGTCGCCCTCCACGATGTAGAGTTCGCGGCGGGCGGGGTCCTTGGTGCGGCAGTCCACGAATTTCTGCACCCGGTTGGCGATGTCCATCTGGCTGACCATGGTCTTTTTGATGGACTGGCGGGTCTTTTCGGCGTGCTCGCGGCTCTGTTTGTTGATGAGCACCTGCTGGCACAGCTTCTGGGCCTCGTCCGGCTTTTCCAGGAAATAGACCTCCAGGTTGTGCTTCAGAAACTCGGTCATCACCTGGGCCACGCCCTTGTTGGTGATGGCCTTTTTTGTCTGGTTCTCGTAGCTGGTGCGGGTGGAAAAGCTGCTGGAGACGTAGATGAGGCAGTCCTGCACGTCGGCGAAGGTGATCTTGCTCTCGCCCTTTTTGTACATTCCCTTGTTCTTGAGGAACGCGTCGATCTGGCCGACAAAGGCGGTGCGCACCGCCCGGTCGGGGCTGCCGCCGTGCTCCAGCCAGCTGGAGTTGTGGTAGTACTCCAGCAGCTGCGTTTTGTTGGAGAAGCAGAAGGCGGCGCTCATCTTGACCTTGTATTCCGGCTGGTCCTCCCGGTCCCGGGCCATGGCGGTGGACTCGCAGTACACCACCGGGGTCATGGCGTCCAGCCCGGCGATCTCATTCACATAGTCCTCGATGCCCTTTTCATAGAAGAAGGTGGTGGTGGTCTTTTCCGGGCCGGTCTCGTCCACCAGCACCAGGGTAAGGCCGGCGTTCACCACCGCCTGCCGCTTCATGGTGTCCAGGAAATACTGGGCAGGCACGTTCACGTCGGTGAACACCTCGGCGTCCGGCTTCCAGCGGATGGTGGTGCCGGTCTTGTGGCGGGCGGCAGGCTCTTTTTGCAGGCCGCCCACCGGCTCGCCCTTTTTGAAGTCGATGTGGTAGTGGAAACCGTCCCGCCAGACGTCGGCGGTCATCCACTCGCTTGCGTACTGGGTGGCGCACAGGCCCAGACCATTCAGGCCCAGGGAGTACTCATAGTTGTCCTCGCCGGCGGTGTACTTGCCGCCGGCGTACATCTCGCAGAAGACCAGTTCCCAGTTATACCGCTCCTCCTTGGGGTTGTAGTCCACCGGGATGCCCCGGCCGGCATCCTCCACCTGGATGCTGCCGTCCTTAAAGCGGGTGAGCACGATGCGGTCGCCGTAGCCCTCCCGGGCCTCGTCGATGGAGTTGGAGAGGATCTCGAAGATGGCGTGGGCGCACCCCTCCACCCCGTCGGAGCCGAAGATGACCGCCGGGCGCTTGCGCACCCGGTCCGCACCCTTGAGGCTGACGATGCTCTCGTTTGAGTATTCCTGTTTTTTTGCCAAACCGCTCTCTCCTTCGTCCCCCACCGGGGGCTTGTTCTACTATATTTTGCGCATACAAATTTATTTAACCACGCCCGGCCACAAAATGTCAAGGGATGCCGCGCCCGCGGATGGGGCCGAAAAAACGGCCCCGCCGGCTTTTCCGGCAGGGCCGCTTTTGTGAGATCGTTACAGGGTGAGGATGAAGCCCACGGCGGCGATGATGGCGCAGAGCACCGCGGTGATGGGGGGCGCCCAGCGGATGATCCGCCCGGCGATCACATCCCGGGGATCCTCCTCCGGCTCATCATACTCCTCCTCGTACTGATCCTGCGCCTGGTACTGGCCGCGGGAAGCGTAAGGCTGGGCGGCAGGCTGCGGGGCGGGCCGGGCGGCCCGGCGGGGCGGGGCGACGATCACATCGTCGTCCTCCTCCACCGGCGCCGCGGGGGCGGGGCGCCCCGAGAGGGGCGGCACCGCGCGGGTGGGCTCCTCCTGGCGGACGGGCGGCACCATGCGGGTGGGCTCGTCGTCGGTGGCAGGCGCGCTGGTATTGCTCTGCAGCAGGCTGGACAGGGTGTTCTGCAGCAGGATGCGGTCGGAGCCGCACTCGCTGCACCACACGCCGTCCTCCTCCCGGGGATGGAAGGCGCCGCAGGCGCAATACCAGCCCTCGTCCAGCACCTGAGGCACCACGGTGAGGCCCTCTTTGCGGGTGCGCTCGCAGAGTTTTTCCGCAAGTTCGGGGGGCAGTTTCTTGGGCGGGGTCAGCCGCACCCGGGGATAGCCGGTCAGGTCCACGGCGCTGCCGTCGGCGAAGCGGGCCGTGCCCAGCTCCACCTCCACACTGCCGATGGGCGACGAACTGATATACACCGCGTCATCCGCGCCGAACACCTCGCCGTGGGAGGCGTTCAGCCCCTCGTAGACGAACTGATCCTGGCAGACCACCGCGCCGCTGCGGTCCTTGCATTTGAAGGTGATCTGCAGCTGGGTGAGGGGGTTGGCGGTGATGTTCTTGAAGGACAGGCAGACGGCGATGTCGCCGCTCACATCGCCCTTCAGCAGTTCCACCTTGACAAACTGCACCGGGCTGCCCTTGGTGAAGTAATTTGCGCGGGACTGGGCCAACAGGTCAAAATTTTCTTCCATGCAGGATCGCTCCTTTCCCTTTCACGAACGGTCGTTCACGGCCGGGGCTCGCCGTCCGGCTCCGGGGACTGCTCCGCGCCCTCCGCGGGCGCGGCAGGCTCCGCGGTCTCGGCCGGTTCCGCGGTCTGGGCGGGCTCCGCCGCCTGCGCGGGCTCGGTCGTCTGGGCGGGCGCCTCGGGGGCGGCGGGCGCTTCGGGCGCCTGGGGTGCCTCGGGAGCCGCGGGCTTTGCCTCGTCCTCGGGCAGCTGGCCGCCCTCCATCAGGGTCTTGAACTCCTCGCCGCTGAGTTTCTCCCGCCGGATCAGGGCCTGGGCCACCACTTCCAGCTGGTCCCGGTGCTCGGTGAGCATGCGGCGGGCGGTCTCGAATGCCTCGTCCACGATGTCGCGGATCTCGCTGTCGATCTCGGCGGCGATGGTCTCGGAATAGCCCCGGCCCTGGGTGAAGTCACGGCCCAGGAAGGTCTCGCCGGGGTCGGAGCCGTAGACCACCGGGCCCATCCGCTCGGAGAAGCCGTAGCGGGTGACCATGGCGCGGGCGGTCTTGGTGGCCCGCTCCAGGTCGTTGGAGGCGCCGGTGGAGATGTCGTCCAGCACCAGCAGCTCGGCCACCCGGCCGCCCAGCAGGGTGACGATCTGCTCCTGCATCTGGGTCTTGGTGACATAGGTCTGGTCCTTCTCGGGCAGGCTCATGGTATAGCCGCCGGCCATGCCCCGGGGGATGATGGAGATCTCATGCACCGGGTCGGCGGTCTTGCAGTAGTAGTGGGTGATGGCGTGGCCCGCCTCGTGGTAGGCGGTGAGGCGCTTTTCCTTCTCGGTGACCACCCGGCTCTTCTTCTCGGGGCCGGCCACCACCTTGATGCTGGCCTCCTCGATCTCCTGCTCGGTGATGGCCTTCTTGCCCCGGCGGGCGGCCAGCAGGGCCGCCTCGTTCACCAGGTTTTCCAGGTCCGCGCCGGAGAAGCCCACGGTGGTGCGGGCGATGGTCTTGAGGTTCACGTCGGGAGCGAGGGGCTTGTGGCGGGTGTGCACCTTCAGGATCTCCTCCCGGCCCTTGATGTCCGGCAGGCCCACATACACCTGCCGGTCGAACCGGCCGGGGCGCAGCAGGGCGTGGTCCAGGATGTCCGCCCGGTTGGTGGCGGCGATGACGATGACGCCCTCGTTGGCGCCGAAGCCGTCCATCTCCACCAGCATCTGGTTGAGGG
>DSLFC04102__coassemble_867_pt1 | contig 24813 bp, 37 predicted proteins | sample DSLFC04102__metabat2_high_PE_037 | metagenome-assembled genome bin DSLFC04102
ACCGTTTTGCAGCGCGTTTAGATATTCACTGGTAGCTATGTCATCATCAAATTCAACTTCACACCACACATAGCCGGATGGCATACTCTCCTGCCAAAATCCAACGCTTCGAGATAACTCCTTTTGCGCTGGTCTTGTGTTGTATGTGATCGAATTTTGTTTGAACGGTTGGGCCAGTGGAAATACATACAAATAGATAAACTGATCTGTGATTTTATTGACCGTAAACTGAGCGTAAAGCTTAACAACGTAATTCGATACTACTGCGCCTTGCGGTATTTCGATCTTATCAAACGAGACATAGGCTATTTTATCTGGATTTTCCGAATAACTTTGCGGATCTCCCGTTTTGACGTCCAACGTTTCAAGTCCGCTCCAGTTTTTATCTGGTTCAGTTCGTGACACAACGGCCATTTGATTCGCATTAACGGTTATGCTTGGCACACATCACACCCCCACAAAGCCCTGGCGCATGTTCATTTTCCTGCGCTTCTCTTTTTGCATGATCTGGTTGTATGTGGCAATGTCGTCCACTCGGAAGATATATTGTGTGGTGCTGCGGTCAACGTATGTGGCACCGCTGCCGGACAGCATACGGCGGGTCTGGCGCGCGTTATATACCCGTTCACCGCCGCCCAGCTCCACAAGTTCCGGGCCTTCTTCACCCACGATCGCCCATCCCCGCTTTGCACTGCGGGTGCCGGCCGCGTAAGCCGGCACGGTCTTCTGCATGTACTGCAGATTTTGCTGGGCTGTAGCTGCCGCGTTCCCGGTACTGCTGAGCGCGCTGTTGATGGCAAGGCCCGCGCCGGTGACCAGTGCGGCAATGGCCACGATCGCGGCCACTGCCAGGACCAGCTTGCTCATCCCAGTGCCAGCGACCAAGGCGGTGGTTCCCACCGCGGTGTTGGTTCCGGCCAGGATCATGTTCGCCGCGCTCATCATCTGGATCACACTCGTTGCCGTTTTGAAGATGCCGATCAGCGCGCCGATCGTGCCCACCAGAATCAACACCGGTGTGGGGATGCTGCTGATCAGATTAAAGAAATCCGTCAGCACCGGCATCAGAACAGTGGCCAGAGAAATCTTTGCTGCCTGAAAGCGCTGCTCCATTTCACGGTTTGCCTGGTTCATCTGAGCGAATCCGGTTACAGCCTCATCGCTCATCACGCTGCCGGTTTCATGGGCTTTTTGGCGCAGCTCCTCCAGCTGCTGTGCGCTCATGTTCAAAATCGGGATGAGCTCTTCTCCAGTGGTCCCCAGGAGCTGGCTGGCATAAGCATTGCGCTTGGTTTCATCCGTCACCTTCTGCAGCTTTTCAATGACTTCCACAAACAGTTCGTTCTGGCTTTTCAGCTGCCCGCTGGTGTCCTTTACTCTAATCCTCAGGGCATCGAACACCTCGGCGCCTTCACCTGCGCCGGCCACCGCATCCTTTGCCCGCTCGGCCAGAGCGGCGAAGTCTCCGCTGGCCTGCTCGGCACTGTATCCCACAGACTTGAAGATGTAATCCCATTCCTGGTATTCGGTCATGCTCATGCCCATGGTTTGACTCTTGTTCTTGATCTCCTCGGCACTGGTGCCCACTTCCATGGTCATCTTGACAAGCGCTGCTGTGACGCCGGCGATCGCGGCCCCCGCGGCCAGCGCGGCTTCCTTGAAGTCGTTCAGGCCGCTCTCCCCATCCTGGGTACTTTTCGGCAGTTCCACTCCGATTTTTTTGGCGGCCTCTTCCAGCCGGTCACGAAAGGTTTTGGTCTGCTCTGACGCCTCCTTTTGTTCGTCCTGGTAACCCTGCAGCTCGGACTCCAGTTTGAGCAGATCGCGCCGCGCGTTGTTCAGCTTCTCCTGCCACTGCATCGTGGCCTTGCTTCCTTCGCCAGTTTTTTCGGCGCTCTTGGCGAGCGCCTGCTCCAGCAATGCCACCTTGTCCTTCTGGCTTGCGATGGTATCGCTCAAAGCGTCCATTTTTGCCTGCAACGCTTTCTGAGCATCGCCTGACTTTTTGCTTTGCTCTTCCACCAGCCGCATGTTGCTCTGGTTCACGCGCAGGCCCTGGTTCACTTCCGCCAGCGCCTTCTTAAACTGGGCTTCGTTGTCCAGCACAAGAGTGCCGCCGATTTTAGGCAAGCTCATCAGCAATGCTCCTTTCCCTTCGGATTCCATGGATCTCGCAGAAAGCCTCATACTGGCTTAAAAGCTCGTCCATGCTCAAAAAACGGCTTTCCCGCCGGGAATACCCCAGCAGGCCGACCGCGATGTATCGCAGCTTTGGAAAATTGATCAGGCGTTCTGTTCCGAACTGCCGGGGCTCGACGTCGTCGATCCAGACAGTTTCTCCATCACCATCTGCTGGCTCGTCTCCATCAAGCTCCGGCTTTCCGCGTTTTTTCCGTAGAACTCCAAAAACGCCTCTTCCACAGATTTGGAAATGTTGTTTTCCCCCACAAGATCCGCAAAGCACAGCTGCTTTTCGATCATCTTCTGGGTCGGCGCCATGTTGCCGCGGTGGTGCTCCTCATTGTCCAGCTCCACCCCTTCCCGGATCATCAGCCACACGATATAGGCGATCTCCCGCATGTTCTTGTGCGGCTCTTTCAGCGCGTCGATCATGTCGTCCAGGCCGTTCTCGTAGTGGTTTTGCAGCTCCTCCACATTCTGCAGGTCAAACAGGGCGGGGTAAACTTTGCCCCGGATCGTGATCGTTGCCATAGCCCCTCCTCAGGTGATGTTCAAAAACTTTTTCATGTCCGCCAGCGCCGCGGCGAAATCGGTATACTCGTTCTTGTAGGAAAAATCCCCCTTCGCGTTGGTGCCCAGAGTGCCGGTCATGTTCTGCTGTCCGAAGGCCTTCTGGGCGCTGCGGGTGCTCATTTCGTCGGCGATGGGCGCCATCGTGGCGCGATAGTATCCGACGACACGGTAGGCCACTTTCCGATCCGGCTTTTTCAGCTTTGCCATCGCGGCCACGCGCAGCAGAGCGGGAGTGTCGTCCACGTTATGCACCATCCCGCCTTCCGCGCCCTCCTTGGTGAACTTGTGGCCGCCCATGGCCGCCTCTTCTTCCAGGCTGATGTAGCTGCGGTCGATGCTGATCGTGCCGCCGGGGTTGTCGTATTCATCCTGCTCCTTCAGATCTCCGGCCCACAGCTCCACCGCGTTGCTCTCGGCGGTGGGCGCGAATTTGATCACGCTGCGGGTCAGCTTTCCGGTGCCCAAGTTCTCGGTCACAGTCCCGTCCCCGTTGTCGGTTTCGGTATAAGTGCAGTACCCGTAGTAGGGCAGCCCAACGTATGCCATAGCATTGTCCTCCTTTATGTGATTTGGTAGTCCTCGCAAGTGTCTGTGTTTGACACCTCGATATAGGTGATGTAATGCCCGGTCGCGCTGTCATATCCCGCCGGGGGTGTGCTTTCGATCAGGAAGCCGGCATCTCTGGCGGCGCGGCGCATTTTGGCCGCTTTGCCTTCTGTGCCTGCTCTGCTGTACCATGCTGCGCGATATGTTCCAGCCAGCTGTTCATCCTGGTCTCCGCTGTACACTTCCGGCCGCTCATCCACCGTTGTGACCACAATGTACTCATCCGGCAGCGGCTTCTGATCGCAGACCACCAGCCACACGGCCCCCTGCAGGAGCGTTCCCATGGCCTTGGCAAGCTGTTCATTTAGTTCCATTGATGGCCATCTCCACTTCGAATTTCCGCTGCATCGCCTCTGCCACGTCGGCTTCACAGTCCTTTGCAGCCGACTGCAAAAACGGTCTGGCCGGCTCGTTGGCATTTCCATACTCAATGCCGGCCGCCTTCACCGCATTGGCCACCCCCCGCGGCTGTGAAGGTGTGGGGTCACGGTGTTTGTCATACCCCACAAAGTTGATTTTTTGGATATACCCGCCGGTCTTTGCCTTTTTCGCCTTCGACGCTTTCACGCTGTTGAGCAGCTGGCAAGTCTGGTTGTGGGGCCGCAGCCGTTTCTTTATGGCGTCCACTGCAATGGGCGCTGCGGACTCCAGCATCTTCGGCGCCACATCGTCGATTTTTTCGAGTCGCTCAAACTGTTTCCAAAATTCCTGTGAAAAGTTTGCTTCAAACTTCATGCCACCGGCCCCCGGTTCACTTTATTCCGCCTGGCGTCGGTGCAGCTGAGCTCCACCGTGCTGGGCTTTGTCTTATAGCTGCGCTCCACATCGTACAGCTGCCCATTGTATTCCAGCAGCATTTCGCCGGCGTAGTCCTCGGTATGCACCTCGAATACGGCGGTGATTTTTTTGCCGTTGGCATCGGCCTTGTAGTACTCGCTCATACCGACGCTCTTTTTGTTTGCCCATACCGCCCGCCCGCTTGTGCTCTCTCCCGCCGGGTGCCCGGAATCGGTTGGTGCCTGCGTGCTATTCAAGAGAAAAATCTCATCCGAAAACTGCACTCTTTATCACCCCCGCCTGCGGATGTTATCGACTTGGACAAGGTAGTCCCGGCGTTCTGATTCTGCCCCGGGCGCTTCCAGGCCGAACTTCCAGCGGACAAAGCTGCGTATCGCGCCCTTTACCATCGGGTCTTCCTCGTTATCTGCCTTTTCTGCAGGAACGCCCGCGCCGATCATGTCGGCGCGGGCTTCCAGAATCAGATCGGTGATTTCTCCGGCAACTGCATCGGTCTTGCTGCGGCGCACTGCCCGGATCATGGAATCAAGGTAATTGTCGCTGATCATTGCCTGCACCGCCCTTTCGGTCATTCGCCCTGCTTGATCAGCTGCATACCATGCCAGACGGTCAGATCGGCGCCGGCGGTGGCCAGGCCGCGAACACCCATCATGTTGCGCTTGAAATATTCGCCGCCCTGGTCGGTGCTGACCTCATAGCCGCCCCACAGCGGCATTTTCACGGTGCGCGCGTTGCCATAGATCTGCTCGCCGGTGGTCAGCTTGGTCAGAGAGAACTTGACAGCAAGGCCGCCGTCCTTGATGGTGCCATTGTTGCTGTCGGTGAACGTGATGTCATACACGGGCTTTTTGTCGCTGCCGCGCACTTTGCCGAGGGTATCCATGTCGGCCTTGTTGATGTACAGCTTGGTCTCACCGCCGATGACGTTTTCATCATCGCCGTACCCCAGGACAACGGTGCGCAGGTAGTTCTCATCCAGCGCAATGCTGCTTCGGGTCTCGGTCAGGCCCGAGGCTCTGATGGAGGCCACGATCTTGTCGCGGGCAACCCGCCGAAGCGCCAGATACGCGCTGTTCTGGACATTGGCCGTGTAGGCGACGTCGGTCATCTTTGCCACCTGGTTGCTGACTTCATCCAGGACGCCCCAGATCTTGGGGGAAATAGTGACCTTGTCGTAAGTGGCGCCGGTGCCGGCGATCTCGCTGCCTTCGGTCACATCCGAAGCTTCGGCATCGGTCTTTTTGTACGGGAAGTCCCATGCGCCGGTGCCGGTGGCGTCGATTACCTCAACGTCGTCCACAATACTGCTCACCACCTTGGGCAGCTCACCGATGGTCTGGTACACGGCGGTGGGGGTAGCGATCTTGCCGCTGCTCACGAGCAGGCTGCGCTGCTCGGCGAACATGGGAATCGTCATTTTGTTCTTGGCGCGGAACTGCTTGGCCCGCTGCTCGATCAGGTTTTCCGCCGGCTGGCCGCCGGCGGGCGCCCCGGGCGCGGGCTCCGGATCCACGGTCAGTGCCTCGCTCAGGTGCCAGCGGCTGCGCACTTCCTTCTCTTCCCTGCTCAGATCCGCGCTTTCGGTTTCGATCTGGGCCATCCGCTCCGCGGTGGTCTCGGGGTTGTTCACCTCATCCAGCAGCACCTTCTTGCGCTGCTCGATCTGGGCCAGTCGGTCTTTCCAATTGCATGCCATTGTCATTTCTCCTTTTCTATGGTTTATAAATTGAGCAGTGCCCGGCACTTTGCCCGGCACCGTTCCAGCTGATTTTTTGCCTGCGCGGCTTCTGCGGCCTGCGTCTTGTTGCGGGCCTCGATCACGGTGTCTTCATTTGCGGGCAGCGCGACCGCCGCCACATCATACACCCTGCGGATCTTGGTGATGACCCATGTATGGTTCGCCTGGTCATAAAACTCGCCGCCGGGCGCCACCTCGAAGGTCCAGCTCATTCTGGTCAGCAGCTTTGCCTGGATGTCGCCATGGATCTGCTTGGCAAAGTCGCTCTTGCTAAGATCTGCCGCAATCAGCAGGCCGGCCGGGTCATTCGGGAACAGCAGCAGCGTGCCATTCGTGGTGCGCGCCACCACCCGGCTGTCATGGTCGTACAGCATGACCACATCTGCCATCTCAGCACCCTGCAGAGCACCGGCCTGGATCATTTCGTAGTGCGCCACACCGTATTCATCGGTGTACAGCTCATACGGCTGGTTGTATGTGGTGGCATAGCCCTCCACATAGTAGTCGCTGTTCAGCCTTTTTTCGCCGCTGTCCATCACAAAGCTGCTCAGGGCGCGGCGTTCAACTCTTTTCACGTCTCATTTCCTCCTGCTTATTTGGGGTGCCTGTTCTCATGTCTGGTAATTTTCCTGATTCTTGTTGCTCACATAGTTCAGAGAGATCTGCCGCTTATCACCGCCTTCCACCGGCGGATACCCCATCAGCTCCCGTCGTTCGTTGGTGGTGAGGTCGCCGGTTTCCCGCGTGTAATTCAGTATGTTCATGCGGGTGGCCCAGCTGGCGGCTGTGGCCGCCGGGCTGGAGACAATGATGCGGTTGCCCATCTCATATTCTCGCTTGGTGAACAGTGCCGCGGTGAACGCCTGAGCCATGGCCATCCACCGGGGCTCAATGCGGCCTTCGTAATAATTCTGCATGGTCTGCTCGTTGGCTGTCCCGTTCACCACCTCTTTGGGGGTTCGGAAATAGTCGTACAGGTTGCCTTGCACGTCCTTCATCTGGGCGCTGGACGCCGCCCAGGTGTTTACCGCAACCGCGGTGAAATCCTCGGTGGCATCCAGTTGAAAAATGCCGCCATTTTCGGCGGCTTCTTTGATACGGTCATTCAGGGTTTTGTTGTTGTTCTTTGTGCTTTGCGGCGCCAGCATGGCGTTTTTGAGCTTTACATAGCCATGCAGCCGGTTGGCTCCCTGGATCGCGTCCATCAGGCCGCGATCACTGGCCTCGGCCATTGTGATGGCATCATAGATCGGGCGGTTGTTGCCGCCTGAAATACCCTCACCCCGGTAGTGCTGCCGCAGGATAATCACATCTTCAAGGCGTACCAGCCTGGGCATTCCGTCGATCGTGGTGAGCTCCATCGCCCAGGCGTTTTCACCCACGATTTTCTTGAGCCGGTATTGGTTGTAGTAGACCGGCCAGATCGCCTTGGGCTTTGTCCCTTCGCCCCAATCCACCCAGGCCAGAGCGGTGTTTTTTTCGTCCAGCTGCCAGCTCATCGCATACAGGAAGTCGTACCCGCTCATCATCGGATTCGGTTTTTCGAACAGCCTTGTATAGGCGCTTGTGCGGTTGATCTGTCTGATCCTGTCTGTTTCATCCAGGACTACATGCAGAACCTTCCCTTTCGCCGTGTGCGTCGCTGTGCAGTCCATGATTGCCGCGCAGGTCTTCTGGTCTCCGACCGCCGCAGTCCATGGTTTGCTGTCGGACCCCATTCCGACCACCGCCGCCACCGGCCGCTTGAAACTACTGATAAACGTGCTGAAAAATCCCACTGTATCACCTCAAATATGGCAAAAATTCGTCTGTATGCTTTTGCAGCCCGACCCAGGCATTCAACAGGCTCACCATGCCGTCAATGCGCCGGTTGCTGGCGCATTTGACCGGCTGTATGCTCTCGATGCCGTCGCGGTTGGTGCTTTTCTTGGCGGTGTTTGACAGGCACCAGCGCAACATCGGGTTGTTCTGGTAGATTATGCGATGCTCCTGCAGCGCACCGCCCAGCAGCTTCATGGGGTACGTCCATGTGATCGGCCCCTGCCGGATCTTCTCCATCACAAAACCTGTCTCCTCCATCTGCGGTGCCCAATAACCGGACAGTGCGGCGTCGTAACAGATCCACAGGGGGCGGATGTCGTGCTTTTGCACCATCTCCACAAACCATTGGGTCACGTCGTTGTAGTCCACCGTTTTGCCCCTGCAGAGGTGCAGCCATCCCAGCTCTGCCCACCGCTGATAGGGCGCCTCCCGGTCGTTTGTCTCCCGCAGCTGTTCCAGGCGGCCTTCCGGCAGGAAGTACTTCTGGAGCACATAGTAATTCGGGTCGTTTGGCTTCATGATCAGCAGAGTGGCGCAGGTCAGGTCGGTCGTGGCCGACAGATCGCATCCGCCTATCGCGTAGCTGTGCTCCAGATAGTCCATGTCCGCCACTGTTTCGTTTTTGATGTCCTCAAACCGCAGCCAGCTCTCGGCGCTGTTCTCCGGGATGTTGAAATCCTTCGTGAGCACGGTGGGAAGGAAAGACGGATCTCGCTTTGCCTGGGCCACATGCTCCCTCAGGGTCTTCAGGCTTTTGATGGTGCCCAGCCCCGGGTTTGCCTTTCCCCAGCATTTCTCGTCTGTCCACTCTTCCCGGCTGTCCAGTTCGTAGATCAGCGGCAGCACGGTGTAGTCCTGGAAACCATCCTGCCACAGCGCCACGGCGCTGTACATCTGGTATTTGGAGTCGAAAAAGCCTTCCCGGACAGAACCGTTTGTGGATATGATCCAGTAAAGCGGCTGCTCCCGGAAACTCTGGGACTGCTTCATAACGTCGTACAGTTTGCTGTTCCGCTGCTCGTGCGGTTCGTCCTGGCCGACAAAATGAGCATTTTTGCCGTCCAGCGTGTCGGTTTTGGCCGCCAGCGCCTGGATGAAGCCGAAGTTGCGCGGGCAGTATATGTCGGTGCGCCGCTTTTTGGTGATTTTCTGCAGGGCCGGAGACTGCGCCCGCATATTGACGCATTCATTGAACACGGTGTCGGCCTGATCCTTGGAGTTGGCCACACAATAGATCTCGGGGCCCGCCTCTCCATCGATCTCCAGCATGGCGTGCATCACAGCAGCTGTTTCGGTGGATTTTCCGTTTTTGCGGCCGCGGATATCGAATACTTCCCGGAATCTCCGCAAGCCTGTACCCTTCTCCACCCACCCAAACACAAGCTGCATCTTGGCCAGTTGGAAAAGCTGGAATTTGATGAGCTGGCCTCCCGCTTTTCCCTTGGACTGGCGACAGAATTTCTCCATGAAGTCGATGTAATACTGCCCCAGCTCCGGCGAAAACTTGTAAGGGAAGTTGGGCGGCGGATCGTCCATCCAGCTGCATTCCCGCTCGTACACCGCCAGCACCTTCCGGCTCACCGGGATCTCTCCTGCCCGAATCCTTTCCAGATAAATCTTTGGCCAGTTTTTGCATCTTGCGCCCATAGGCTCACCCCTTAGGCCGACGCTTCATAAATTCCGTCATTTCATCCTTGGCGGTTTTGGCTTCTTCTTCCGGCAGCAGATCCACAATTTGCTTGATGGTGGTGGTGTAGGTTTTTGTGTACCGGTCCAGCAGGTCGGCGGCCACGGTTTTCTTTGTGCCCTTCTGGCTCTCTCCGTTTTGGTATTCCTCTACATATCCGTCCCGGATCACGATCTTGTCCAGTTCTTCGATGGCCACCGCCAGAAACGCTGCCTGTTCGGAAATTGCCCGACCGGCTTTTTTCTTCTTCCCGGGGATTTTGGTAAGGAGCTGCGCAAATTCCTTTTTCTTTTCCGCCAGTTTTTCAGCTCGTTGCTCCGGGGTATAGATGTGCTCAAAATCCACCAAAACCACCGTCCTTTCCTCAGATATTCCCAGCTTTTGCGAAGTCTGCCTTTTATACCACTATCCGCGCGCAATATGATCGCGCACGTGACCCACCCCCTCCCGTGTATTTCCCGGTCGGTTTTTCCTGTGGGAGGCGTGCGGTCTTCCGCCCCGGGTCAAAAACTCAGACCCCCCGGGGGGATAGGTTGCCGTCCGTATCAAAAGCAAAACCAGGATCGCAGTCCGGCCGCCGCATATTCTTTTGCCGCTTGGTGACCAGCTTGTGGCAGTCCCCGCACAGCGCGTGCAACAGCTTCGGGTTCAGCGTGACCGCCGGGTCGTGAATGTTCTCCGGCGTTAGCTCCACTTCGTGGTGGACTTCTTCGGCGTGCCCCCCGCACATCTCGCAGGTGAACGCATGATCTACCAGAAACTGCAATCTGGTCAGCTTCCACGCATCGCTGTTGTAGAATGACTTTGCCCATTGTTTCGCCATTTGTTCCCGCCTCCTGGCGCGTCTGATTTTGCAAGCATAGCGCGGGGATATCCGCGCAAAAGAAAAGCCCGTGCCGGGCGGCGTGGGCAATGAAAATCTTTCAGAATTTTTCTTTATTCCTATTTCCCGCCCCGGCAGCGCGATGAAGAGTTTGGTTACTTGTATGTTGAGCTTCTCTGGGCGCCGGGGCGGGCTATGGAGGATCGAGCCGCCCCGGGCCTCCCGCGGCGCAAGGCGACATAAAAAGGCACCAACGCCCGCCTGGGTGTTGGTGCCTTTGCAATCTCTCTTTTTACCATCATACCACGGATTTTCGGAAATTTCGTCCGCTTTTTTTCCGCTCTTTTTATGCGTCCACCACTCCATATCGGGCCATGGTGAAGTCACGGATAGCGCTCTCCCGCAACTCATAGACCCGGGTGCGTTCCAGGTGAAGCTTTTGTGCCAGGTAATCCGCCCCACCCTGGACACGGTTCATAAAAAACACATCCAGAACCATTCGCTGCTGCCCGTCCAGTGCCGCAAGGCCACGCTCTACTGCTTCCACCCGGCGCTTGGTAAGACGGTATGCCTCTTTCTTTCGCTCCAGCTCGTCGATGGCTGCGATCCATCTGCCTTCGGCCGTGCTGGAGCCGCCCTGCACTGGCACTGCATCAGCCGCCGGGGAACTGGACCCATAAGTACTGCCGCGCAATTCACGAATCTCATCTGCAAGGCTCTCCAATGCAGCCTTGCGTTTTTCATGGTTACGCAGGTCATTGATTGCTTCCTTTTGCCAGTTCATTTCCAGAATCCTCCATTTTATTTCTCATCTCAATAATCCAGCGTTCCACGTTCATTCTCTTTCTGCGGTCCGCGCCATTCCCAATCGATGCATTCGTCTTTGAAGAATGGCATGGCGCATTTCCCTTCTTCTCGCACCTTGCACTCCCAGCACCCGGCGTAGTGTCTCACCCTATCCAGAGCTGCGTCACGCTCATTTGCGGTGATGGCGAGGTCTTTTTGCAGATTATCGCACAGACGCTTTTCTCGTGCCAGCTCCTCCCGCAGCTCCTGCACGATGGGGAAGGTTTCTGGGTCGATGGTGGGTTGCGCGTCCACAAATTTTTTCAGCAGGACCGCGTCACTCACCCCGCCAAAACTGGCGTTCCCTCTCGCTATCAGGTCGGTTGCATCAATCAACCGCTGTTCAGCCATTTTCTTCACCGCCTTTCGGCTCGTAATCTCCGCAGAAAAAGTTTGGCTCTGTGTACCTGTGATATGCCACCTCAATATCGGCAGCGGCTACGCACTCGCTGGTGTTTTCATCCCAGCACGCGCAACTTGCACACCGTCCAATCGGCGGTGCGGGGCGACGGTTCCAGTCCGCAAGTGCTTCCTTCTCCGTATTATGTGCCCCAGTAACAGCATGGCACTCTGTACACTCACCTCGGTATCCTGATTGGAAAGCTTGAGGGGGATTCTCCCACCCAATATGTCGAACCTGTGTATAGATGCTTCCACACAGAGGGCAGCTCAACACAATTCCCTGTCTGGTGCATTCTTCTTGGGCCTGCTGGTCTCCCAGCAGGGCGCGGCGCATCAAGTCATCCATTGGATTTCACCTCCTTGCCACGGATGCTTTCGGCGGTTTCACGGAGCATCTTTTTCTTCTCCTTGATTTCCTTACGCTCGCGCATTCGTTCAAGCCTGTTATAGTCTCGTTCAACCCAGCGCAGTTCCATCCTGCGCATATACTTTCCGTTCACTCGCCGTTGCCTCCTGTCATATCCGCCCCGCATTTGGGGCAAAAATTGGTTTCTCCCGGCATAATGCACCCGCACAAGCTGCACTTGTACCCAAACGGCGTGTCTTTGTCCCATCGTCCCCACACAACCTGGCGAACATTTTTTGACAGCAGTTTGTGAGTGCAGTTCTTTCCGCCAACGCTGCATCTGTACCTGCACACCAAAACGTGAATGCAGCCCTTACAGCTCATGAGCGCGACAACTTCACCCACCGCAAACCCTCCTTTCCAGTTCCGCCCAGGATTCCTCGCTGAGCGGGCGGCCACAAATGGGGCAAAAGTATATTTGCCGCATCTGCAACCCATCTGTATTGCTTGCCAGAATGCCATTAAAAACAAACATTCCTGTTTCGCTTCCGTTTTCGTCCGTAGTAAGCATGGATACCTCATCCGGGGATGTGCGCCTTTGGCAATACTCGCACGGCTCCCACTTCTCCCGGTCAATGTGGGCCGTCTGGTAGGCGTAGGCGGTACAGGTTTTGCCGTAGTCAGAAAGCCCAAGACACACTTCGCCATAGTGTCTGCGTGTGAAACTTATCGCGTCTCCGGCTATTTCATGTTCGCCGTGCTCTCTCACAATGCACCATTCTGTCCACCACGGCGATTTAAGCAGTACCGGCTTTCCTTCCATATCCCACAGCTGCTCTGCCGTCAGCGGCTCTCCGGCCGTCCACCCCCTCTGTTCATGCACCCGTTGCCAGTGCTCGTTCACTGCCTCCAGCGCCTCTTGCAAATGCTCCAGCTTCTCGTGCAGGCCGCGCAGTTCTTCCGGCGGGGTGTTCGGCTTGCGTTCGGCGCGCCGGATGGACAGCTCCGCGCGGCGGATTTCGCGCTGTAAGTATTCGGTGGTAGTCATGGCATCCTCCTTAAACTGCTACATGGTCAAGCCATTCGGCCATGGTCTTGATTGGTTTATCTTCACACCACTCAGGCGCGTTGGCTCTTGCCAATGCGGTGGCAAACGGCGGTGGAACAGCATTACCACACCGAGCCACCTGCTCTTTCTTTGGATATGCCTTTCCGTTGCAGTCCACTTCGATTTCATAGTCTGGCGGAAAGCCCTGGGCGTTGTAAAGCTCACGAGGAGACAGCATTCGCAATCCAATGTCCACGATCTGGTATTCTGTGCCCTTGATTGTAACAAGCCCGAATCTATCCCGACTGGTGATGGTATCCAGTGGCTCTTTGAGACTGTGCGCGCTGCCATTGCCATAGTATTTGATAAGCAACGCTCTGACCTCTGCAAAATGCCCCGCTCCAGCCGTAATCGTATGAAGTGGCTCCGTCATTGGTTGACCGGTGCAGTTGTTATTGAGCTGCACAATGTTTGCTGTGCAAAGGCTGTTGTGGTCAATTGCCGTAATCGTATCCACCGGAGCGTCTGCCGCGCTTCCTGCGCCGCTATATCCGCCGGCGTAATACTTTGAGAGGAAAGCCGTCACGGCGGCGTGCTTTTGACCCGAAACCACCGTTCCCAGCGGCTTTTCCAAGTCAAGCGCGCGGGGTGCTTGACCATCTCGTTCCCCGTATCCTGTTTGCACCAGTGTGGCAGCAGCAAGGCCGTATCTGTTTGATGCATCCACGGTCTGCAATGGGTCTGTTACTTTCTGGCCTCGGTGTTCCCCATCCCCCTGCTCGCTGTGATACTGTATCAGCGTGGGGCAGGCCACAAAGTGGCGATTTCCTGTCGTTACTGTGTGAATAGGCTCATTGGGAGAGCTCCCCACGTTATTATCGTTGTTGCACATGATGTACGGTGTCACCACTCCAAAGCCGTGTTTGGATGTAATGGCCGGCAGCGGATCAGTGACCTCTTGCCCACGGAATCCCTCTCCCCCGTGGTTTACCTGGACAATAAACGGTTCCGGGTTGTCTATCACAAATTTCTGAATGCCTCTTGCAATTCGTCGCAGTGTGTTCTCCGCAAGGGGCTTTTTCCGTTCAAAAATAGACGGACAATCCTGTGTCCAATCGATGATTTCAGAGGCCGTGTGCCACGGCAGCAGCTTCCCGCTTTTTACTGCTTCGCTGTGAGGATTTCCGTGTGTCGGCTCCGGCCAGACGATGGGCCGCCCATCCCTGCGGGCCAACAGGAAGAACCGCTTTCTCGTGGTTGGCGCTCCATAATCGCAGGCCGTCAGCTCTTTCCACTCCACAACGTACCCCAGTGCTCGAAGCTCACGCACGAACCGTCGGAACGTTTCGCCGGCCATTCGCTTATCCGGCACAAGCTGTTGCTCATGGTACGGCACGATCTCGCCGCGCGCGGCCATAGAACCATCCTTTTTGATTACGCTGCCTGTTTTTTTATCCCGTGCCGCGATTAGAGGTCCCCAGGTAGTGAACTCCATGACGTTCTCCATACTGATGATGCGCGGCCGCACGGTTCCTGCCCACTTGATAACTACCCACGCAAGGCCCCGTATTTTCTTGCTCACTGGCTTCGCACCTTTGGCTCGGCTGAAGTGCTTGCAGTCGGGTGAAAAATGTGCCCACCCTACCGGTCTTCCAGCGCAGGCTTCTTTCGGGTCTACTTCCCAAATGTTCTCGTTGTAATGCTTGGTGTAAGGGTGGTTCTTCTTGTGCAGTGCAATCGCGGCGGCATCGTGGTTTATACCGATGTCCACCGGCTTACCGATGGCCAGTTCAAACCCTGTGCTCCATCCACCGCCGCCGCAAAACCCGTCCACGGTGATCTCGTCTGTAAGCGACAGTTGCGCACGCTCCAGATGTGACTTCATTTCTTCTCCTTCTTCCTGCTCTTGCTCCTATCCTTGCCAGCCTTTGCATGCAGGCTGACGGAGCGCTTTTTGAGGCGGTATGCGCCGCCGGTCTTTCTCTTGTTGGAGTTCACAGCCCGCACACCTCCTTGGGCCACACACAGGGCCTGTCACCGCTGCGCCAGCGGCAAAAGTCGCACTCAAAGGGAATGCATCTGCATTCAGCGCTGTACTGCGCGATGGCGTGCAGCACCTCCTGTTTGGTCATGTGACACGCCACCATGATATGCTCCACTCCCTCCCCCCGGACAAGGTGCATCCGGGCGGCGCGGATCTCCATGCGGGTCACTCTGCCGCCTCCTCCCCAATCAGAAGTTGCCGGCTCTGGTACAGCTCATACACCGTGCGCCCCTGGGTGTCCACCATATAGGGCAGCATGATCTGATTCATGGCCACCATCTCGGTCTCCAGGATGGCCATCTGCGAGAGCACCCAGTCCCGCAGGATGCGCCAGGCGACCCGCTCGGCCTGGGCATCATCAGTCTTGACCTTCTGCCGCAGCAGCACCGCCTTGACCCGGTCTGCGCTGCTGGGCAGCCGGAACGCGCGAAGGCCCGCCGGGGTGTCAATTACAAAGGCGATGGAAACAGGCCTGCCGGCATCATAGTCCTGCTGGATTTTTGTGGCGCCGTGAGCGGCCAGCGCACCCACGATCTCGGCCACGGACTGCGCCGCCGGCACCGTGGTCGTGTAGTTTTTGATTGGCATTTTACATCACCCCCAGCATGAATCGCAGCGCTACAGCGGCCGCGCCAGCGAACATGAATATTACCGCCGCGCCGGCCAGCACCATGCAGGTGTATACCACCGCCTTTGCCATGGCCTCAATAAGCTTATCCTGCATCTCATTCACCTTCCCCTTCCAGACTCTCCCGCAGGGCCTCCAGCGCCCGCTTTAAGGCGCCCATGAACTTCTCGGCCTGTTCCGCCTTGCCCTGGCCCCGCATATCCTCCGCAAGCTCCACCATGGCCGTGGCCTTGGCCTGCAGGTCATCGAAAAGGAGGGCAAAGCGGGCACTGTCTTTGTCGGAGGCCAGCTGCAGCTGCTTTGCCGTTTCCTCCGCCCGCTGCATGGCCTCGGCCTCCCGGCGGCGGGCTTCCTCCAGCGCCGCCCGGTCCGCCGCCTCCTGCTGGGTGCGGGCTTGGCTGGCTGCCTTTTCCCGCTCCTCCGCGATCTGCTGCACCGCGGTCTTCCGGGCCTGCTCCTGGGCCTTCTCGGTGGCCTCCCGGATTCTCTTTTTCGCCTCCGCTTCGGCTTCCCGCCGGGCGGCGGCCACCGCCTCATCCTGTTCCTGCTTTGCCCTTGCCAGCGCCTCCGCGTGGCGCCGCTGCTCTTCCTCCCGGGCCTGGGCGGCGGCCTCGGCACGGATCGCGTCCAGATCCACCTCTTCTGCCTGTGCCTCGGCGGCGGGCGCCGTGGCCCCGCTCTCCAGCATGGAGAGCTGCTCCGCCAGGCCGTTCTTTTCCTCGATGAGCTTCTGCAGCTCGGCCACGGTGATTTCCGCCAGCCCCTCGCCGGCGACTTCTTCTCGATCCGCCGGGCTTAGTTTGCAGAGCAGGGCCAGCTTGGTGATGCCGCTGGCGGCGTTCTCCTCGATGAGACGCGCCGGCAGTGTCTCCACGACCTGTATGTAGCTGTACGCTTGGCGTTGTTTGATGCCTACCGCCGCCTCGGTGTAGGCCCCGAAGGTCTCAAAGCCCAGGTCCTTGAAGCGCCCGCTGTCGCGCATACGCTTGAGCTTGCGGCCAAGGTCGAGCAGGCTGTTCACCGCTCCCTTGGCCGCCTCCACGATCTCAAAGTGCATGGCCGCCGCTTCCTGCTGAGCCGGCGTCGCGCCGGCGATGATGGTCAACTGTTCCATGGGTTTCTCCTTTCCTTATGCTGCCGCTTTTTTCTTCCGGGGCAGCTTCGGCCTGCCCTGCTTGTCACGCTTGCTCCCTTTCTTCAGCCAGTCCAGCCAGGTGTCCAAAAACTCGCGGTAGACTTCTCTCGGATCGGGAGCAAACCTGCCCTCCATTGTGTGAATGCCTTCGTTTCGGTACCCATGTATCTGTACCAGCCTGTTCTCGTTCATTTCAATGGTCAGCCACGGTTCGTTAGGCTTCGCTGCCCTGCGCATGAACAGGATCGTGGTTTTCCCCTGCACATGACGGTCTGCGTAACCGCCCACGCAGTGCTTCAGTACCCGTCCTTCGTCCAGGACCTCCGCGCCGCTGATGGGTGCCCGGATCAGAAGGCCGTCCATCTCAAAGCCATACTTCTGATCCAGCTTCTCCCTGCGCTCGGCATAGGCCGCGTTCGCCGCGGCCAGTCTTTCCTGTTCCGCCTGTCTCCACTGCTGCTCCGCCTGCGCTATCTGTCTCTGCAGGATCGCATTATGCTTTTTTGTGGCCTCGTCATGAGCTGCCCCAAGATTCTTTGGCAACAGGACGTTTTCCCGGTGGAGCGGATAGCCCGTTGCCTCAGCGGCAGTCACATAGTCCTCCCAGATCCGCAGCGCCTCACGCAGGCCGGGCAGGCCGCCATACCTGGCACACCCCACATTCCCGACCAGATAGCGAATCAACCGCTCCGGGGCCAGGCCCCACTTCTTTGCCGCTTGAAAGGTCTTGCGGATGTCCAGACCCATGCCCATCCATTCCGCACATACCTGGATAGCAACACGGCCCTTCAGCCGCTTGTGCAGTTCCAGGATCTCAATGTCCCGGTTCGTTCCAAGGAAGGTCTTCAGCTCCTGTCGGTTCAGGCCAAAGACCTTTGCCGGATTCTCATTGTTCCAGTCGATCACGGCGGCGTGCTTCACACCCCGCTTCACCAGATCCCGGACCACATCGTCCATCCCCGCCTTGAGCAGCATCTCGATCTGCCGGGGGTAGAAGCAGCAGGCGGTCAAAAACTCCAGCAGGCGGCCATAGAACATATCGTCATCTTTTTGGAAGCAGTAGCGCATCGGACTCTCCAGCACTTCGTCCAGGCCGATCACATCATATCCAATCCCATAATAGGCATTGGCAGCGAACGGGCTGTGGATCTTCCACTTTCCCCTTGTGAGCGGCCCATCCTGGGTCACAATGGACCTGAAGGGGTAGTTCCCGTACCACGCTCGCGCGGTCTCTTCTGCCAAACCCGGCCGGAAGCGGTACACCCCCACCAGCTTGCACACCGGCTCCCCGGCCAGGTCATAGTCCGCTGTATAGTGCTTGCTGCAGTCATAGGCCCTGGCCCACAGCGCCCCTTTGTACCACCGCAGGACCACCGCCCGCCGGTAGCTGGAGAGGTTCTCCCGCCTGCCGGTGTAGCGCAGTTCCTTCACGATGACCGGCTTGCCGCAGAACGGGCAGTTCATGCTCGGCTTGGGTGCTTCATTCCAGTGGTTCATCGGTTCCCGCTGGTGCGGTTCCCACATGGCCCGCCGCATATCCCAGTATCCGCTGTTCATGCCAGCTGTGATATGCTCGTGGCAGCAGGTCGTCCACACCTCCCCGGTCTTTCTCCTTCGGAACAGATACGTGGGAAACAGGGCGTTGATCGCCTCCAGCTCCCCCTCCCGCAGCGGCGGTGCCATCTTCGCGAACTCCTCGGCCTTCTCCTGTTCTGTCACTGTGTCCACCCCCCTTACAGAAAATCAGCCAGCGAGAGGATCTTTCGCCCCGCCTTCGGTGCAGGCAGCGGCGCCGCCTCTTCCTCTCCCTCGACGCTGGCGCAGAGGTCAACGCTCATCTGAAACCGCACATCCGCCCCCGGGAAGTAGAACTGCACCGCCCGGCGGAACGCCTCCAGGTCGGAGATCGCGTTCCCGCAGTTCCTGGCCACCGCCTTCATGCAGTCCTCGAAGGTCCCGCCCTGGACTACCGCCTGGGCAAACTCCCCATCCTGCCGGCAAAAGCCGTCCAACGCATCACATACGGCATCTTTCATGACTGCCGCGTAGCGGTCATACTTTCCGCTTTTCCGCTCCGTCTCCAGCTTCTTTTTTGCGCTCATGTACCATTCATTCATGGTTATTGCTCCTTTTCAATGTACTCGGTGAACACCCACCCTCTCGGGCGGGCGATAAGTTCAATGAACAGCCGCCGGCGGTAGATGTAGTCCCGCTGGGCCATTCGGGTGAAGTGGCTTTTGACCTCGACGACCTCCACCGTGCCGGTGACGTATTCGATCACGAAATCCGGGGTATAGTGGGCCGCCGGCAGCCGCAGGCCGCAGTATTCCGCCGGGGGCAGCAACTCAAAGCGCCTGTGGCGCTCCACCCTGGCCACCTGCCCGGCCAGTTCCTTCGGCCAGATGAAGGCCCGGTAATAGTCTTCCTCCAGCCGGCTGCCCTGCCCGCCGGGTGGTGTTTTCTCCGCCGCCCGCTGCCGCCGGCGTTCCGCGTTGGCCAGGCGCTCCCGCCGGGCCAGTTCCTTCAGCACCTGTTCCCGGGCCGCCGGGCCGAGGCGCTCAATGTCCACGCCCATCTTTTCCCCTTTCCGGCCGGCGCCGCAGCTTCAGGGTGATGCTCCATCCCCAGAAGTCGTTATAGTTCGCCTCTGCCTCGTTCAACTCCCAGCCCGGATATTTTCGCGCCCAGAACTCCGGGCTGTGCAGGTCCGGGCCGGTGGCGATGCGCTGGATGGCCCGCCGGGTGTAGCGGCTGTCGTTTGGCCGCGGCCGGATGGGGTCCCGGATGCCCCTGGTGCGCCTCCATCGGTGCTTTCGGTTTGGGCTTTTCATCAAATAGCTGGCCAGTGCCTCCAGGCTGGACTTGTCCAGTTTCAGCCGGTCACAGTTTGCATAGCCCAGGCTCTCGCCCTTCCTGTGCCAGCATCTCTCCACATCGTCGCGGCCCAGATCGCACCGCAGCAGGACATGGTGGTGGTAGCGCACCGCCTTTTTCCCCTGGGCGGGGTCCTCGTCCTGGTGCTCGGTCACGATGATGGCCTCCGGCGGGTCGAACCCCTGTTTTTTGCACTCTGCCCGAAGATGCCGCAGGAAGTTGGAAACATCCCGCTCCGCCTGTCGGTCGTCCCCCGGCAGTGTCTCGTCGGCATAGGTGAGGGTTGTGTGCAGGTCGTCCTGCCCAAAATTCGTGTTCACCAGCCGCACAAAGAACTTTCTGGCCGCGGCGGCGTTGTGCTTCTCCCAGGTCTCCGGGTTCTTCCCCCGGAAGGGCGGCCCCTCGCTCATCTCCCTGTCCCGCCGGCGGCCCGCCGGGTCGGCGCTGCAGGTGTAGATCTCTACCTCCTGGTACATGGCGCTTTGCCTGCTCCGTCCGCAGACAAAGCGCCGCTCTCTCTGGATCGCTCTCACGTTGTCCTCCTTGGGTATGCGGTAGCCCTGGCGGCCTCCTCCCTCTCCCTCCGGCTTTCTGCGAAGGTCAGCCCCCTTTGAGTTTGTTTTTTTGGGGGGTGAGTGTCGGGTTTTTATTACCTCATACGAGCCCGTCCGCCACCGCATCGGTGGCGCTCAAAATTGACAAAGCGACCCGGTTCTGGTATGATTTATGCATGATATGTAAACGGGTGCTTCATCCGGGCGCGGCCACTGCAATGGCCGCGCTTTTCTTTTTGCAGTTGAGTGCAAAACGGGCGTCAGGGCTTTTCCCCGACGCCCCGCTCGACGATGTAGGTGGCGGCCATGTCCGCAGTGTGGAGGATCGCCGCCAGCGGGAACCGCTGGAACGCCTCGCTCATCTCCCGCGCGGCGTCCCCGTCCCGGTAAGGCCCCATGTGCCAGCGGATCGCCGCCGCCTCCTCGTCGCTGAGCTGCAGGCCGTGCCGCTCCGCAAGAAAGAGGCTTTTCTCCCCGTGGCCCAGCGGCAGGGCGTCATCGTACTCATAGGCGGGAACGGTTTTCCAGACTCCATCCTCACCCCGCGCCCGCCGTGTGGTGGGCTTGTACACCCCCACCTTGCAGATGTCGTGCACCAGGCCGCACATGATCGCGCTGTCCGCCAGTTCGTGCATCCCGTACCTGTGGCACATAGCAGCCGCCTCCTCCGCCACATGGACGCTGTGCAGCACCAGCCCGCCGGGGGTGCACAGGTGATATTTGGTGCTGGCCGGCGCGGTGAAAAAGTCGGTGCCTTCCAACCAACGCAAAAACTCTGCTGATCCGGGATAATAATCTCCGTCCACATCCCGGAACAGCCAGTAAAATCTCTGTTTCCCGTCTTCCATGGTTTCCTCCTCAAATGCTGGACTGATGTTCCATCTTCTCGCTGCGTGTGACCACCACCGAGCCATCCTTCAGCTTGAAGCGAGCGGTGACGTTCGGGGCTACCTTGACGCTGGTGCCGCTATACAGCTGCTCCTCTCGGATCATGGCGGCCATCTGCAGGAGGAAGTCCACCGTGACCTCCGGCAGTTCCGGGAACAGGCCGCTGATGATCTGGCACTCCTTGGCCTGCCGCCTGGCCTGCCGCCCAGCCCCGCAGGTACAGGTCATGGTGGCCTCCGTGTCGGCGGCGTCCTGACTGCCCATGTCCCGCTCCAAGACGCGCAGCTGGCCACAGTAGACACAATGACCTCTGTCAAAGACTTCGTTATCCATTCTCTTCTCCTTTCAGCGCGCCGATCTCTATGTAGTGCCGGCGCAGATCCCGGAGGACCGCCGGGTGGAGCACATACAGTTCAAACTTCACCCGCTCAATGTCGCTGGGTGGCCCGAGGATGCCCGCCTTGCGGCGGTATCTGTCGTAGATGGTGCGCACCGCCGGGTGGTTGATGTTGATGAAATACCAGGGCACTGCCTGGGGCGGCTTTGTCGCCGCCGCCTCGTGGCACCGCTCCGCCCACACCACCGGGGCCAGCTCGTCCACCAGGCGCTTGACTTCCTCCTGGCTCACAAGGCTCACTCCCCTTTCCCGGGCTGTACTGCTGCCAGTTTGCCGGTTTCTCGGTAAATTGCTGCTTTGGCGGCCAAAATGGCCTCATACTCTCCGGGGTCGCGCTGATCCCACGGGGTATCCATGTAGCGCAGCACCCGCTCCAAGTATTCGTCGATTCTCTCGGTGATGCTCATCGCTGCCCTCCTCTCTTTTCCTCGGCCGCCACCCATGCCGCCACGTTCCCGCGCGGCACTCCGCACTGCTTGGCGGCAGCTCTGTGAGATAAGCCCTCCTGCAGCACCGCCTTCACCACTTTCTCCTTTTCTTCCGGCCGATAGCTGCGACGTTTCATTTTGCTCGTTTCCTGCAGCCCCAACACCTTGCGAATCTCCTGCTTTGTGGTGCAGTACAGGTCGGCCAGGATGCCGATTTGCTTCTTTGGGTTGGCAGCGTCGCGGTAAGCCGTGCGGATCTCTCCGATCTGCTCGCTGGTCAGCACGTCCCGTCACCGCCTTCCAGAATCTTCAGCACCCAGGCGGTCAGCCGGCCGCCGGCGACGCCGGCCAGCAGGATCAGCAGCCACTCGCCGCCGATGCCTCCCATGTATCCTCGTTCGGCCCACGCGGCCGGCAGCGCCCACAGGGCCGCGGCCATGGCGCAGACCAGACCCATCTCTACTGCCAGCAGAATATTGACGATGCTCTGGATGATGTGTAAAATGGAAGGTGCCTGATGGGCAGCACCTTGGTGCTTGGCTCCCGACTGTTCCAGCAGCCGGGGGCCTTTTGTATTCCCGGGCATTTCCGCCCCTCCTTTCAAAGCTGCTTTTGGTTGATTTCATCCTCCACGAGGGCCCGGGCGTATGCCATGGTCTTGCGAGCTTCTTCCACGGATAAATCTTCTTCGCGCATCATGCACAAAAACCGGCCGGCCAGCGCGGCCTGCTTGTCCGTCACGCGGTCAAGCATCTCGGTGTTTTTCATGCGGTCTTTCCTCCTTTGATGTTGATGATGACCGGCTCGAGATCAGGGAAGAAGTACTCCCCGATCTGATCCTGCCGGATGTCGGCCAGCTGGCAAATGAGGATGATCTCGTCCGACTTCCAGCTCTGCGTGCCCTTCAGGCGTGCGCGCAAAGTGGGCAGCGTCATCCGCAGCTTCACCGCCAGCAGGTCATTGGATATGTCGTAGTCCTCCAGACGTCGTTGGAGCTTCAAGAACTTCCTTCGCATATTCCGTCCCTCCTTTCTCCCCCGGCCTGCCGGGGGTGTTCATTTATCCGGCAAATCATGGTGCCCGCGCCCTTTAAATCGGAAACGGCATAAGGAATCTCGCAATCTGTACCATTGCCACGGACATTTCCACGAGGTCTTTTCCTGTGGCATCAGCTGAACGCTTGGAGAGCAGCTGCAACTGCTTTTCGAGCGTTTTTTTGATTTCTTCATTCGTCATGGCTTCTCACCTCCTCTCGTATGAGTATTTATTACGAAAACGCAAGTTTTAGGTAAAAAAAATGTTCTCCACCTCGGCGGGCGACAGACCGAACGCCTGACGGAACAGCTGGATTTCGTTTCTGGTGAAATCGCTGATTCCGTTCACTTTGCGGCTCAAAGCCGCCTCGCTACAACCAATTGCGGCTGCAGCGTCCTTCATAGTTTTCCCGTTTTCCACGATTTTGGCGCGGAACAAATCCTTGTTGAACATTTCAGTCACCTCCTTTCACGCTCAGTATATCACTTGCGTATACGCAAGTCAATACGTTTCAGCAAGTTTATTGTATTTTTTGACTGTTTTTATTGCAAAAACGCAATACTATGATATAATCATTTTAGGAGGTGGGCTTATGAATGACTACCTTGCCCGCAGAAGAAAAGAACTTGGACTTACACAAAAAGAAGTAGCCGATGCGGTTGGAGTCTCCGAAGCCACCGTAAGCCGCTGGGAGAGCGGGGAAATTGCGAACATGCGTCGTGATAGAATCGCCTCTCTTGCAAAAGTTCTCAGAAGTAGTGCAGGCTTTATTATGACTGGCGAAAAGGATGAAGGCACCGTCCCCACCGGCTTCTCCCCGCTCCCGGATATGGACACTCTCCCCCGCGTGGGCCGCATTGCCTGCGGCGAGCCTATCCTGGCCGAGCAGAACATCGAGGATTACGACAGCGTCCCCTCCAGCTGGCGGGCCACATTCACGCTGATCTGCGTAGGCGACAGTATGGCTCCCCGCATCCTGGACGGCGACCTGGTTGCCATCCGGCAGCAGAAAGAAGTAGAGAACGGCGAGATTGCGGCTGTTCGCATTGGCGATGAAGCCACGCTTAAAAGGGTATACTTTCACGATGATTACATCGAACTGCGCCCGGAAAACCCGGCCTATTCTTCCATCATCCGCCGGCGTGAAGAAATGAATGATGTCAGCATAGAGGGCCGTGCCGTCGGCTTCTGCCGGGCACTTTGATGTCGAGTGGGAGCACCAATCAATGTGGCGCTGAATGGTTTGGAGCGCCCGAAATGGGAACAAAAAAGCATGCACTACCAAGCGGGTGCAGTGGAATCAATTTCAATGAAGGGTGATTATATGAAAAAGTATCAGATTGCAGTTATTGCTATTTGGGTCATAAGCGCTCTTTTCTTTCTAATTGCCGATATTCCGGCTGGGTATGTTTCCTGTGCCATCATCGCCGTTATCCTCACTTTGGTTTGGCGCAAAAAGCAGCCTTACAAAAGCAATGGATCGAAGCCAGAATCTTGTTCATCCCCTTCGGTTGCTCCCAATATTTCTGCTCCCGAGCAGAGCCAACCCGAACACCCTAAAACGCCAACATCTTTTGAGTTTCCACGATCTGACCCCAAAGGGCACATTTCATATATAATCAACCTCGACTATATCAAGCAATGCGAAAAGAAGTTCATTGCTTTCGACCTCGAAACGACCGGCCTTGATCCGTCATCTGACAGAATCGTGGAGATTTCTGCGGTGGTCTTCGAAAACTTTTCTGTTACCTCCAAATTCACCACTTTGGTAAACCCAAAACGGCCCATCCCAGCAAAAGTTTCAAGAATCAATGGAATTTACGACAAAGATGTAGCTACTGCCCCTACCGAGTCCGAAGCAATTAACTCCTTTTGCGCTTTTATCGGTCAGGAGACTCTTAGCGGTGAGATCGTCTTAGTTGCCCACAACGCCCCATTCGATGTCAAATTTCTTCTTTATG